>JAESGJ010000069.1_pt1 | contig 205124 bp, 219 predicted proteins | sample 9266241 | NCBI WGS metagenome assembly JAESGJ01 (sample SAMN14514841, study PRJNA621669) | algae metagenome | isolation source: Brasilonema octagenarum HA4186-MV1 and co-occurring heterotrophs from wet... | place: USA: Manoa Valley, Hawaii | collected 2009-07-20
CGTAGATCGGCTTCTCGGGATAGAGCTCGGCGCACTGGCCGCCGACCTTGGGCAGGATGTCGACCAGATGGGCCTTGATGTCGAGCAATCCCAGCTCGAACACCGCGAACAACCCGCACGGACCCGCACCCACGATCACGACGTCCGTGGTGATGACCTCGCCGGCCAAGGCTGCGTCGCTCATCTCATTTCCTTTGAAACGTTCAAAATTCCGGCAAACCGGACGATGCTGCGCGTCACATGATGCCTCGCGCGGCGTCTGGCAAGCCTTTTCGGCCCCGGCTCACGCGCCCGTGTCGGCCTTGAGGCCGGCGGCCGCGATGCCGGCGACTGCGGCGGCCTCGTCATTGTCGGAGGTGTCGCCAGAAATACCGATCGCGCCGAGCAGTTCGCCGGCGGCGTCGCGGATCAGCACGCCGCCGGGCACCGGCACGAGCGAACCGCCGACCGCATCGCGCGCCGCCTCGATGAAATAGGGCCGCTCCAGCGCCATCTTGTGCAAGGCGCGCGAGCCGAGGCCCATAGCGACTGCGCCATGGGCCTTGCCGATGGCGATCTCGCCGCGCTTCAGGCTTGTGCCGTCCTGCGCGACGAAGAGCTTCTGCGCACCGCGCGCGTCCAGGATTGCAATCGCCAGCGGCTTGAGGCCGCCATGCTCGGCATGGTGAAGCGCGGCGGTGAAGATCGACAGGGCCTGGGCGAGCGTCAGCATCGGGAACCTCCTCGGAATGGCCGGCCGCTTGTGCCAGCCATCCGGTCGCAGGGGAAGCGCCCGGGCAGATTTCGTCTTGAACTTGTCGTGCCGACCACGCTTCATGGGCATCCTTAAAAGATAGCCTTGCAGAAAAGCGGAGGAAGCCGATGGGTCTGTTCAGTTTCATCAAGGAAGCCGGGGCGAAGATGTTCGGCGGCTCGGCCAAGGCCGCCACGGCCGACGATCTGCAGAAGGAACTGGCGGGACACGGCCTGCCGTCGGACGTGAAGATCGATGTCAGCGGCGACACGGTCAAAGTGACCGGCAAGGCGATGACGACCGAGGAGGCCGAGAAGATCATCCTGGCGCTCGGCAACACCGCCGGCGTGGCGCAGGTCGAATCGGAGCTGATCGTCAACAAGGAGGCGCCTGCCGCCGTGTTCTACACGGTCAAGAAGGGCGACACGCTCTGGAAGATCGCCGAGGAGCATTACGGCAAGGGCCAGGGCGCGAAATACACCGACATCGTCAAGGCCAACACGCCGCCGGTGAAGAATCCGGACCTGATCCAACCGGGCTGGGTGCTGCGCATTCCGCCGAAGGCCTGACCGACGTTGCGACGGCCGTCTGCCGCCGCCTCGACGCGGCGGTGGCATTTGACGCGGCCGCGCCCTATCTGGTGAGCTTGCCGGATCGAACGGGGGCGCGGCCTTGATAGTCAAAGATCTCGATATCGAGGCGGTCCGGACCGGCCTCGCGGACGGCGCGATCCTCGTCGTCGACGTGCGCGAGCCGCACGAATTCGCTGCCGGGCACATCCCGGGCTCGGTCTCGATGCCGTTGTCGCAATTCGATCCCGGCGCGATTCCCGACCAGCCAGGCAAGCGGGTGGTGTTCTCCTGTGCCGCCGGCGTGCGCTCGTTGAGGGCGCTCGAATTCGCCCAGTCGGCCGGCGTCGACGTCGACAGCCATTATCGCGGCGGCTTCAAGGACTGGGTCGGCCAGGGCGGCCCGGTCGAGACCGCGTGAAACCGGGTCCGGTACGGCAAGGCTGCGATTTCGCGCAGAGGCTGTGAAGAGGAAACCGCGATGCGAGCCATGTCGATGCTGCGCAAGGCCGCCTTTGCCCTGGTCCTTCTCGTGGCCGCGCCGGCTTTCGCCTGGGCACAGGGCGGCGCCCAGACACAGGTTATGGGCGCCTCGGCGGGCCAGGCCGAGCTGAAGGCCGCCATCGCCAAGTCCAACGCCTACACCGCGTTGTCGAACCGGACACTGCGTGCCATCGAATCCTGGGAGCGCTATACGAGCTGGGTGAATCTCAAAAAGGGACCGACGGGCAAGGAGCCCTATATCGGTTATGGCCTGTACAGCCTCTATGACGTGACCAGCGAGATCAAGGCGGCCGAGGACGCCATCGCCCGCGAACCGGCGCTGCCCGAGATCGACCAGACCATCGCGCGCTATATCAGGGCCTATCAGGAACTGGCGCCGCTGATCACGCGGGCCGAGCGCTATTACGACAGGAAGGACTATCGCGACGACAAGCTGGCCGAAGGACAGCGGCTGCATGGGCTCCTGGTTCCCGCCGCGACGACCTTCCTCGCCGAGCGCGCCACGCTCGAAGCCCAGATGCGCGTCTACAAGCGAGGGTTGGACGCCCGCGAACTGGCGGCGATCGAGCAGGCCGAGGGCCGCGCGGCGCGCTGGCAGGTGCGCAACATCATGATCAACGCGCGGGCGGTGATGGACCTGATGCCGAGCAACGACAAGCCGGTGGTCGATCTCAAGGCCTTCAATGCCGCGATCGCCGATTACGCCGCGGCGGTGCGCGAGATGGACGCCTTCAAGGACAAGAACCCGGCCGGCGTGCCGCTGATCGAGAGCCATGCCGGCTCATGGCTCGGCAAGCTCAGGGAATTCTCCGACAAGCTCGCTCGCAGCAAGGGCGATGTCCGCCGCGGCGCCGGAAACGATGCCTTCTGGCTCGTCAACGCCTACAACACCATGGTGTCCCTCTCGGACACCGCGATCCGTACCGCGCGTTGAAGCAGCCAATGCGTCAGGCGCATCGCGGCGCATCAGGCGCCGGGGCTGACGTGGCGCGGATTCTGCTCCAGTCTTTCATTGTATCGATCCAAGGATAGTCTCATGCGCCCGATGAAGTTTGGATTTGGCCAGCCCGTTCGCCGGGTCGAGGACCAGCGGCTGACCACGGGAGCGGGCCGCTACACCGACGACACCGCCGTCGAGGGCGCGCTGCACGCCTATGTGCTGCGCTCGCAATATGCCCATGCGACATTCACGATCCGCGACAAGGACGCCGCCCGCAAGATGAAGGGCGTCAAGCTGATCCTGACCGGCGCGGACGTCGCTCATCTCGGCGACCTGCCATGCAAGGGGCTGATCAAGACGGTCTCGGGCGAGCAGGTGAAGCCGCTGCCGGTGCCGGTGTTGCCGACGGACACGGTCCGCCATGTCGGCGAGGCGGTCGCCTTCATCGTCGCCGAGACGTTGAACCAGGCGCGTGACGCCGCCGAAGCGATCGAGATCGACTGGGAGGCGCTGCCGGCCGTCACCGGCATCGAGGCGGCGCTCGCTCCCGAGGCGCCGCAGGTCTGGCCCGACCGGCCGGGCAACGTCGCCTTCGAGGCCGAGCAGGGCGACAAGGACAAGACCGAGAAGGCCTTCGCCAAGGCGGCGAAGACGGTCTCGATGACGATCTACAACAACCGGCTCGCCTCCAACTATATGGAGACCCGCGCCTGCATCGCCGAATACGACAAGGCCGAGAAGCGCTGGACGCTGACGCTCGGCAGCCAGGGCAGCCATGGCACGCGCGACATCCTGGCGACCTACATCCTCAAGGTCGACCCCAAGCGCATCCGCGTGATCACGCCCGATGTCGGCGGCGGCTTCGGCACCAAGATCTTCATGTATCGCGAATACCCGCTGACCATGGTCGCGGCCGAGATGCTCAAGCGCCCGGTCCGCTGGGTCGCCGACCGGACCGAGCATTTCCTCGCCGACACCCATGGCCGCGCCAACCTCTCGACCGCGACGATGGCGCTCGACGCCAAGGGCAAGTTCATCGGCCTCAAGGTCGACCTCGCCGCCGAGATGGGCGCCTATCTCTCGCAATACGGACCCTTCATCCCCTGGGTCGGCACGACGATGACGCCCGGCTGCTACAGCATCCCGGCCGTGCATGTGCGCTTCCGGGGCGTGCTGACCAACACGATGGCGGTCGATGCCTATCGCGGCGCCGGCCGGCCCGAGGCCGCCTATCTGATCGAGCGGCTGGTCGATGCTATCGCGCGCGAGACCGGCAAGACGCCGGACGCGGTCAGGGCGCTCAACTTCGTCAAGCCGTCGGAAATGCCGCATTCGACCCAGACCGGCCCGGTCTACGATTCCGGCGAGTTCGAGGGCCATATGCGCCGCGCCATGGAGGTGGCGGACTGGAAGGGCTTCAAGACGCGGCTGAACAGCGCCAAGAAGGCCGGCAAGATCCGCGGCATCGGCATGGCCTCCTATATCGAGGCCTGCGGCGGCGGCGGCCCCGAAAGCTCCACCGTGATCCTCGAAAAGGACGGCATGGTCACCGTGCTGATCGGCACGCAGTCGAACGGGCAGGGCCATGAGACCGCCTATTCCCAGCTCGTCTCGCAGCATCTCGACATCCCCATGGACCGCATCCGCGTGATCCAGGGCGACACCAACAAGGTCGAGACCGGGTCGGGCACCGGCGGCTCGCGTTCGATCCCGGTCGGCGGCGCCGCTCTGAACAAGGCGACCGAAATCCTCTCCGACAACCTCAAGCAGCTCGCCTCGGAGAAGCTCGAAGCCGGGATCGGCGATCTCGAGATCGCGGACGGCGCGGTGCGCGTCGTCGGCACCGACAAGGCGCTGGATCTGGCGGCGATCGCGGCGCTGCCGGGCGCGACCACGGCGATGCTGCGCGTGCACCAGAGCTGGACGCCGCCGGCTGCCACCTTCCCGAACGGCACCCATGTCTGCGAACTGGAGGTCGATCCGGCGACTGGCGCGACCGAAATCGTCAACTACGTCGTGGTCGACGATTTCGGCGAGACGCTGAATCCGGATCTGCTCAAGGGTCAGGTCCATGGCGGCGCCGGACAGGGCATCGGCCAGGCGCTGATGGAGGAGATCCGCTTCGACGCCGACGGCCAGATGCAGACGGCGACCTTCATGGACTACGCCATGCCGCGCGCGATCGACATTCCGAACTTCCATTTCGAGACGCGCAATGTCCGCTGCGTCACCAATGCGATCGGGGTCAAGGGCGCGGGCGAGGCCGGCGCGATCGGGGCGTGCCCGGCGGTGATGAACGCGATGGTCGATGCGCTCGACCGTGCCGCTGGCATCAAGGCGATCGACATGCCGGCGACGCCGATCAAGGTCTTCAACACGCTGAAGGCGGCGGGCTATCCGCTCTGACGCAAGATTAGATTTGCTCCAATGCAAATCCGATCGCGGGATTGCGACTTGGCGGCGGCGCCCGCATCGGGTGATCTGGACAGGTTCCAACCGGCGCCGCTGCGAGCGCCGGGCAACCTTTGGGGATGACCGCGCATGCTCCGCTTCTCTCTTGCCGCCGCCGGCCTCGTGCTCGGCCTCTCCGCCGTGATGGCGCAGTCCGATCCGATCGCCGAGCGCAAGACGGTGATGAAGGGGGTCGGGGCCGCGACCGGTCTCGGCGCCAAGATCGCCAAGGGCGAGGAGGCGTTCGACGCTGCCAAGGTCCAGGGCATCTTCAAGACCTATGTCGATGCGTCCAAGAAGATGCCGACGCTGTTCCCCGATACCTCAGAGACCGGCGGCGAGAGCACTGCGGCGCCAAAGATCTGGGAAGACATGGCAGGCTTCAAGGCGGCCTTCGTCAAGTTCGAAGCGGATGCGACCGCGGGCGCTACGGCTGCAACCGATCTCGCCGGCTTCCGCACGGCTTTCGGCAATGCCACGAAGAACTGCGGCACGTGCCACGAGACCTACCGCATCAAGAAGTGAGGGGCGCGCCTGCGCGCAGACCCCGCCGAGACGCAGACCGAAGCGGGCGCCAGACATAGGCGCCCGCTTTGTCGTCGCCACTAGGCGGAGCTTTCCGCTACGCTTCGCGTTGAGCTTGAACGCGGGAAGGGATCGAGATGCTGTTGCTGCGCCGCCTGCTGGTCATGGTCGTCCTCCTGGCGTCGCTCGGTTTTGCCGGTTTCTACGCGTTGACCGACCCGCGCGTGGTTTCGCCCGCGCCCGAGATCGGCACGCTGCCGGCGCCGGACGTCGAGAACGGCAAGGTGCTCTTCGCGGCCGGCGGCTGCTCGTCTTGCCACGCCACCCCGAACCAGGACGACAAGCTCAGGCTGGGCGGCGGTCTGGCGCTCGGCTCGCCCTTCGGCACCTTTCATGCGCCCAACATCTCGCCCCATACCCGCGACGGCATCGGCAATTGGGGCGTCAAGGATTTCGTCGATGCGATGGCGAGCGGCGTCTCGCCGGCCGGCCAGCATTACTATCCGGCCTTCCCTTACACATCCTACCGGCTGATGCCGCCGAAGGCGCTGGCCGATCTCTTCGCCTATATCCGGACGCTGAGCCCGGTCGAGGGCAAGGCAGCGCCGCATGAACTGCCGTTCCCGTTCAACATCCGCCGCGTCGTCGGCGGCTGGAAGCTGCTGTTCTTCGAAGGTTCGGCATTCAAGCCGGATCCGTCCAAGAGCGAGACCTGGAATCGCGGTGCCTATCTGGTCAACGGGCCGGGCCATTGCGCCGAGTGCCATTCCAGCCGCAACCCGCTCGGCGCGATCGTCCAGGCGACGCGCTTTGCCGGCGGCCCCGATCCCGAGGGCAAGGGCTGGGTGCCCAACATCACCCAGGCCGAGACCGGCCTCGGCAAATGGTCGAAGGAGGAGATCGCCGAACTGCTCAAGACCGGCTTCACGCCGAGCTTCGACAGCGTCGGCGGCACAATGGCGGCAGTGGTGCGCAATATCGCGCAACTGCCGGATGCCGACAGGGCGGCGATGGCGGAATATCTAAAATCGCTGCCGGCGGTGCAGGGCCCGCCGCGCCCGGCGAAGACTGGAAGCTAGGAGGATCGCCGTGGAGATCAAGCGCAACGGCTCGCAGCCCTCGGCCAAGGGACCGGCCGAGTATTTCACCGGTACCGTGCGGATCGACTCGCGTTTCGCGGGGACGGAGCCCGCCCGCGTCAGCGGCGCGATCGTGACCTTCGAACCGGGTGCGCGCACCGTCTGGCACACCCATCCGCTCGGCCAGACGCTGATCGTCACAGCCGGCGCGGGCTTTGCCCAGCGCGAGGGTGGGCCGGTCGAGCCGATCGGCCCCGGCGACATCGTCTGGTTTCCACCCGGCGAAAAGCACTGGCACGGTGCGACCGCGACCATGGCGATGACCCATATCGCGATCGCCGAGGCGCAGGACGGCAAATCCGTCGACTGGCTGGAGAAGGTGGCGGACGCCGACTATCCGGGTTGAAGCGCAGACCTTGAGTGCCGCGAAGAGTGACGCTATATTGCGTCAGATATTGTAGCAATCGAGGCTCGCATGTCGCTCGCTCAATATGCCGAACAGGGTGTCTTCGCGCCGCGCAAGATCGCGGCCGCGCTACGCACCACCAGCGAAGAGGTCGCCCGGACGGCCGGGCTCGGCCGGGACGCCGTACAGCGGCAGGAGCGCGTGCGCTCCGACAAGACTCAGCGCCGCCTGCGCGAAATGGTCGAGATCATCAACAAGGTCGAGCCGCGCTTCGGCTCGGCGCTCATGGCCTATGCCTGGTATCGCTCCGAGCCGCTGTCGGGTTTCTCCGGGCAGACCGCGATGCAGCTCGTGCGCGGCGGGCGCGCCGATGATGTGCTCGATTATATCGATGCGATCGATGCGGGTGTGCACGCCTGACGGCGATGCGCTATCGCGGAACGCTCTATCGGGCGCTGAACCCGATCTATGCGCGCGAGCCTCTGTCCGGTTACGGGGCCGCGCTGCATGGCGGCCGGTTCAACGCCAGGGGCGTGCCAGCGCTCTATCTTTCATTGGCGGTGACGACCGCGCTACGCGAGGCCAATCAGGCGGGCAGCCTCCAGCCGACGACGCTCGTCTCTTACGAGGCTGACATCGACGGGATATTCGATAGCCGTGATCCCGATGCGCTGGCCGAAGTCGGTGTCGATTTTGCGGTGCTGGACGACGCTGGCTGGCGAGACCGGATGAGGATCGACGGCAAGGCTCCGAGCCAGCTCTTCGCCGCGAGTCTCGCCGCCCAGGGCCATCGTGGCTTGCTGGTGCGCAGCTTCGCCGCCGGCGCGACAGCGGGGGATATCAACCTGGTGCTGTGGCAGTGGGGCGATGCGCTGCCTGCTCAGCTCAGCGTGATCGACGACGAGGGGCGCCTGTCGCGATAGGGGCCGTGCCGGCGGTCACTCCATCACCGCAGCCTTCAGAATGCAGACCATCAGCGCGCTGCCGGGTTCGGGCCCGACGCAGCGGACGATGTGGCGGCGGTCGCAGCGGTAGCGCAGGGTGTCGCCGGCCTTGGCGCGCTGGACGATGTCGCCGACCTCGACCTCGAACTCGCCCGAAGTGACCGAGAGCGATTCGATCGAGCCGCGCTGGTGGCCCTCGGAATCGAGCTCGCCGCCGGGCTCGGACTGGACGTCGTACCATTGCAGCCATTCGACGGTCTTGATCCAGCCGATGATCGCGAGCTTGAGCTTGCCGTCCTCGGAGACCAGGATCGGGGTGTCGCTGCGGGCGGTTTTCTCGATGAAGGGCTCTTCCTCGCCGCTGGACAGCACGCGCTCGATCGAGATGTCGAGCGCCTGGGACAGCCGCCAGATCGTCGCCAAGGTCGGGTTGGTCTCGTTGCGCTCGATCTGGCTGATGATCGACTTGGCGACGCCGGATTGTTCGGCGAGTTCCGAGAGCGACAGGTTGTAGGCCTTGCGCAGGCGCTGGATCGTCTTGCCGAGCTGGCCCGAGATCACCTGCGCGCCCGATGCGAGCTCGCGGCCGCCGCGTTCCCTGGTCTCGATGCCCATATCCGAACCGCCTGTTGCGTCTGCGCCGCGTTTGCCGAAGCGAACGAGCGTTTGTCTGAGCGGACAATGCCCGCTCCGATTGGAAGGGGCAAGTTCGGTGCCGCTCAGGTCGCGCGCGGCGGCCCGACCTCGCGCTGCTCGCGCTTGAGCAGGCCGAGTTGCTGCTCGCGCAGGATGACGTAGATGCCCGAGGTGATGACGATCGCGGCGCCGACCAGCACCGTCGTCGCCGGCCAGTCGCCGAAGAAGAACCAGCCGATCGCCATGGCCCAGAGCATGGTCGAATACTCGAACGGCGCGATCAGCGAGGCGTCGCCATAGCGATAGGCCTGGACCAGGAAGATCTGGCCGAGGCCGCCGAGGATGCCGATGGCAACCATCATCAGTGCGTCCTGCCAGCCGGGCATGTGCCAGCCGAGCAGGATGGTCGAGAGGCCGAGCAGGCTGGTCAGCATCATGAAGTAGAACACGATCGCCCCCGTCTTCTCGGTGCGGGTCAGCATGCGGACCTCGATCGAGGCGAAGGCGGAGCAGCAGGCGCCGGCGAGGCCGAGCGCCGCGCCGAAGGCCGGGCCCGGCGCGAGGCCTTGCCCGATGCCGCTCATATAGGGCGCCAGCATGATCAGCACGCCGACGAAGCCGATCGTCACCGCGCTCCAGCGATAGATCCGCACGCGCTCCTTCAGGATCACGGCGGCGAGCACGACCACCGCGAGCGGCGCGGCATAGCCGATCGCGACCGAATCTGAGAGTGGCAGGAACTGCAGCGAGGCGAAGCCGCAGAACATGCCGGTCGAGCCGATGACGCCGCGCTTGAGGTGACCGCGCAGGTTCTGCGTCTTGAGCTGCTCGATGACGTGGCCCTGCCAGCCGAGCCAGACCAGCAGCGGGATCATGGCGAAGAAGGAGCGTACGAAGACGATCTCGCCCGTCGGATAGCGCGCCGAGATCGACTTCACGCCGGCCGACATCAGGGTGAAGACGAGGGCCGAGAAGAGCTTGAGGCTGATGCCGAGAAGAGGGGACAACGGACCGGCGCGGCGGGAGTGCAGGAAAAGGTCTTGGTGAAGACCGTTTCCTTAGACCATGCGGGAGCCGGGCATCAAAGCGCCGGTTGTGCAACCCGGACCGGCAGGCAGCGGGACGGAGTCAGAACGTCCCTCTGAACACGCCGCCGTCGATCAGCAGGTTCTGGCCGGTGACGTAGCCGGCATGGGCGCTGGCGAGGAAGGCGCAGACCTTGCCGAACTCGTCGGCCGTGCCGAAGCGGCCGGCCGGGATCTCGGTCTTGCGGATCTCGGCGAAGGCCTCCGGCGTCATGCCCTTTATCGCGGCCATGCGCGTGGTCGAGCTCTTCAACCGGTCGGTGTCGAAGGCGCCCGGCAGCACGTTGTTGATGGTGACATTGGCATGCGCCACCTCGCGCGCCACCCCGGCGAGGAAGGCGGTGAGGCCGGCACGCGCGGCCGAGGAGACGTCTAGCCCGGTCAGCGGCGTCAGCACGCTCGCCGAGGTGATGTTGACGATGCGGCCGAAGCGCCTGGCGATCATGCCGTCGACGACGCGCTGAACCAGTTCCAGCGGCGTCGCCATGTTCTGGACGACGCCTTCCAGCAGCGCCTCGCGCGACACATCCCGAAACGGTTTCGGCGGAGGCCCGCCATTGTTGTTGATCAGGATGTCGGGCTCGGGCGCGGCTGCGAGCAGCGCGTCCTGGCCGGCGCGCGTCGAGACGTCCGCCACCACGGCGACGATCGTCGCGCCGGTGGCGGCACGGATCTCGCTGGCGGTCTTCTCAAGCGTGGCCGCGTCGCGGCCATTGATCACGACGGTGCAACCGGCTTCGGCGAGCGCTTCCGCAGCGCCACGGCCGAGCCCCTTGCTGGAGGCGCAGACTATGGCCGTGCGGCCGGAAATTCCGAGATCCATCGCATTTCTCCAAAAACTTCTGAGATCAGGCCGCAAGCAGAGCAGGGATTGGCGGCAACGTCATCAAAGCGCAACGCAAATCAGTCAAACGCCGACCGCATCGCAACGGCCAGGGCTGGCGGGAATGAGCGACGACACCGAGACCAAGCAGGTTCGCAGCATCTTCATCTCCGACCTGCATCTGGGCACGCGCGGCGCCCAGGCTGAACTCGTGCTCGACTTCCTGCGCGAATATGATGCACCGCGGATCTATCTCGTCGGCGACATCATCGACGGCTGGCGGCTGAAGAGCGGCTGGTATTTCCCGCAATCGCACAACGACGTCATCCAGAAGCTGCTGCGCAAGGTGCGCAAGGGCTCGAAGCTGATCTACGTCACCGGCAACCATGACGACTTCCTGCGTGATTTCACCGGGCTCCAGTTCGGCGGCATCACGCTGGTCGACGAGATCGTCCACCAGACCGCCGACGGCAAGCGCATGCTCGTGATCCACGGTGATCTCTTCGACCTCGTGGTGCGCAACGCCAAGTGGCTCGCGCTGCTCGGCGACTGGGCCTATGGCGTCGCGCTCGCGCTCAACATGCTGATCAACAAGGTGCGTCGGCGGCTGCACCTGCCACACTGGTCGCTCTCGGCCTGGGCCAAGCTCAAGGTCAAGAACGCGGTCAACTACATCGGCGAGTTCGAGACCTGCCTCGCCTCCGAGGCGCGCCGGCACAATGCCGACGGCGTGATCTGCGGCCATATCCACCATGCCGCCGATCGCGAGATCGACGGCCTGCGCTACATCAACACCGGCGACTGGGTCGAGAGCTGCACCGCCTTCGTCGAGCATCATGACGGGCGCTTCGAGCTGATCCGCTGGCCGCAATACCAGGTCAGGAGCGAGCAGCTTGCCCCGGCCAGGAAGCGGCCGCAGCCCGCACTGGTCGAGGCGGCCTGATGCGCCTGCTGATCGCGACGGACGCCTGGCGCCCGCAGATCAACGGCGTGGTGCGCTCGCTGGAGCGCATGGTCGAGGCGGCGCCCGATTTCGGTGCCGAAGCGCATGTGCTGACTCCGGAGGGCTTCCGGCAGATCGGGCTGCCGTCCTATTCCGACATCAGGATCGCGCTGGCGAGCCGCCGGGCGGTGGCGCGTCGCATCGCCGAGATCGCGCCCGACCACATCCACATCGCGACGGAAGGGCCGATCGGCTGGCTGACGCGGGCGGTCTGCCTGGCGCAGAAGCGGCCGTTCACGACGAGCTACCACACCCGCTTTCCGCAATATGTCGCGGCGCGCTGGCCGATTCCCGAGCGCTGGAGCTACGGCTTCCTGCGGCGCTTCCATGCTCCGGCCAGCGCCGTGATGGTCTCGACCGCGACGGTCGAAGGCGAGTTGCGCGAGCACGGCTTCCGCAACATCGTGCGCTGGGGCAGGGGCGTCGACCTGTCGCTGTTCCACCCGCGCCCGGGTTGCGTGCTCGATCTGCCGCGGCCGGTTTTCCTCAGCGTCGGGCGGGTCGCGGTCGAGAAGAACCTCGAGGCCTTCCTGTCGCTGCGCCTGCCCGGCAGCAAGGTGGTGGTCGGTGACGGGCCGGCGCGCGCCGACCTCGCGCGCGCTTTCCCGGAGGCGCATTTCCTCGGCACCCGCGAAGGCGAGGACCTCGCGTCGATCTATGCGTCCGCCGACGTCTTCGTGTTCCCGAGCCTGACCGATACCTTCGGCATCGTGCTGCTGGAGGCGGCGGCGAGCGGTCTGCCGGTCGCGGCCTTTCCCGTGCAGGGTCCGCTCGACGTCTTCGCCGGCAGCGGCGCTGCGGTGCTCGACGAGGACCTGCGCACGGCGGCGCTGGCGGCACTGCGGATTCCGCGCGACATCTGCCTCGAACTCGCAGGCCGCCATAGCTGGCGCCACAGCGCCGAGCAGTTCTACGGCCATATCCGGCGGGTGATGTCGCCCTCGGGGCCGGTCGCGCGGGGCGAGACCCAGACGAAGACACGGCTCACCGGCGTCACAGCCTTCGCGAGCGCTCGTCTCGCGGAAGCGCCTGGGCCGGAACGCCTGCGGGCTTGAGCTCGGCGCGGAACTGGTCGCGCCGCTCGTGCACCGAGGCGATCACCAGCCCCATCGGCACGCCGAGGCCGACCAGCGCGGCTTCCGACAATTGCAAACTGGCCTCGATCGTCTCCGGCACGGCATCGTTGACGCCGATCTCGTAGAGATGGCGGGCATGGGCCGCGTCACGGGCGCGGGCGACGATGATCAGGTCCGGCCTGAGCGCGCGGGCGGCCAGCACCGTCTCGTCAACGACGCGGGGGTTGTTGATGCTGACGATCAGCGCGGTCGCCTCTTCCAGGCCGCACAGGCGCAGGAAATCGGGCCGCGTCGCATCGCCGAAATAGGCGGGCTTGCCGCGCCGACGCTGCGCTGAGATGACCACGGGGTCGGAATCGACGACGATGTAGGGCTTGGCGTGTTCCTCCAGCATGGCGCTGACAAGCCGGCCGACGCGGCCGCAGCCGACCACGATGGCGCGCGCCGAATGGTCGTCGGGCGGCAAGATCTTGGCCTCGTCCGGCATGGCGACCGGCTTGGCGAGCCTAAGCGACCAGGCCCGGGCCAGCCGCGCCAGCAGCGGCAGTGCGACCATGGTCAGCGAGACCGCCGCGAGGACGAGGCTCGATGCCTCGGTCGAGAGCAGCTTGGCCGCGACCGCGCCGGTCAACAGCACGAAGGCGAACTCGCCGCCGGGGCCGACCATGATCGCGGTTTCGAGCGCCGTCGCCCGCGACAGCCGGAAGGCGCGGGCGAGCCCGAAGATGATCAGCGACTTCGCGCCGAACAGGCCGATCGCGATGGCGAGGATGGCGAGCGGCCGCGTCGCCAGTTCCGCCGGGTTCACGCCCATGCCGACGGTCAGGAAGAACACGCCGATCAGCAAGGATTTGAACGGCTCGATCGTGACCTCGATGGCGCGGCGATACTCGGTCTCGGCCAGCAGCAGCCCGGCGATGAACGCTCCCAGCCCCATGGAGAGCCCGGCCGCCGCCGCGATCAGCCCGGTGCCGAGCGCGGTCAGCAGGGTCGCCGCCATGAAGCTCTCGGAGGAATCGGTCGAGGCGACCAGCCGGAACAGCGGCCTGAGCGCCAGCCGGCCGATGACGACGATCGCCGCGATGGCACCGAAAGCCTGGATGAAGGCCTGCACCAGCCCGACCAGTAGGGAGCCGCCCTCGGCTTGAGCGCCGAGCACGCTGACCAGGAAGAGCAGGGGGATGACGGCGATGTCCTGGCAGAGCAGCACGGCGAAGCTGGCGCGCCCTGCCGACGAGGTCATGCGCTTCTTGGCCGAGAGCAACTCGACGACCATGGCGGTCGAGGACAGCGCGAGGCCGAAGCCGATGATGATCGAGGCCGCTGCAGGCTGGCCGAGCGCGTAGGCGATGCCGCCGATCAGCGCAGCCGACAACGCGACCTGTCCGAGGCCCAGCCCGAAGACCAGCCGGCGCATCGTCATCAGGCGCTCGAAGGACAATTCCAGCCCGATCACGAAGAGCAGGAAGGCGATGCCGAGCTCGGCCGGGCCGGCGAGCGCCTCGGCATCCGAGACGGTGACGGTGCGCAGCAGCGGCACGGAGGCAGCGAGCCGGCCGAGCCCATAGGGCCCGAGCAGCGCGCCGCAGGCGATGAAGGCGATGATCGAGTTGATCTTGAAGCTCTTGGCGAAGGGCACGATCACGCCGGCCGTCGCCAGCACCACGGTCGCGTCCTTGTAGACGGATGGATCGACGGAGCCGGCCAAGAACAATCCTGTCTGAATCGCTGGAGAAATCCTTCGTGAGCTTGCGGGTTACGTCACGGCAATACAACCGCCGGCGGGCGTCGCATCGGCGGAAACCGGCACGGCGAGATGCGGCGATACGCCTCCCGGCTTGCCGCTCTGCAGGAAAGACGCTTTCCGCGACCGTCGATCCTGAGCTAGCGTTCCGCCCAAGTCTTTCAGAAGGAACGCCTATGCGCTTCGCCGGCACCGAGAACTACGTCGCTACCGAGGATCTGACGGTCGCGGTCAACGCCGCGATCCGGCTCGAGCGGCCGCTTCTGGTCAAGGGCGAGCCCGGCACCGGCAAGACCGTGCTGGCCGAGGAGATCGCCGGCGCGCTGAAGGCGCCGCTGATCACCTGGCACATCAAGTCGACCACCAAGGCGCAGCAGGGCCTCTACGAATATGACGCTGTCAGCCGCCTGCGCGACAGCCAGCTCGGCGACTCGCGCGTCTCCGACATCGCCAACTACATCAAGCGCGGCAAGCTCTGGGAGGCCTTCGTCTCGGGCGAGCGTCCGGTGCTGCTGATCGACGAGATCGACAAGGCCGACATTGAATTCCCCAACGACCTGCTGCTCGAGCTCGACCGCATGGAGTTCCATGTCTACGAGACCGGCGAGAGCATCCGGGCGGCGCAGCGCCCGGTGATCATCATCACTTCCAACAACGAGAAGGAGCTGCCGGACGCCTTCCTGCGGCGCTGCTTTTTCCACTACATCCGCTTCCCTGACGCGCAGACGATGCAGGCGATCGTCGAGGTGCATTTCCCCGGCATCAAGAAGCGGCTAATGGAGGAGGCGCTGCGGCTGTTCTTCGAGGTGCGCGAGGTGCCGGGCCTGAAGAAGAAGCCCTCGACCTCCGAACTGCTCGACTGGCTCAAGCTCCTCGTCGCCGACGAGATGACGCCGGAGATGCTGCGCGAGCGCGACCCGCGCAAGCTGATCCCGCCGCTGCACGGCGCGCTCCTCAAGAACGAGCAGGATGTCAGCCTGTTCGAGAAGCTCGCGTTCATGACGCGGCGGGAGCAGCGGTAGTGCGCGAACAGGGGCGGCGGCGGCGCTTGCCCACGCCGCTCACACCGACCGCGTGATGCCGCCATCGACCTTGATGCTCTGGCCCGTGATGTATGCCGCTCCGTCCGAGGTCAGGAAAGCGATCGTCTCGGCGATCTCCTCGCTGCGGCCGTAGCGCTGGAGCGGCACGCTGCCGCGGCGCTCTTCCGTCGCCGGCAGGCTGTCGATCCAGCCGGGAAGCACGTTGTTCATGCGGATGTTGTCGCGCGCGTAGGTGTCGGCGAAAACTTTGGTGAACGAGGCGAGCCCCGCTCGGGCGACGGCGGACGTCGGAAACATCGCGCTGGGCTCGAAGACCCACGCCGTCGAAATGTTGACGATCGCACCGGATTTCTGCGCCTGCATGATCGGCGTGACGAGGCGCGTCGGCCGCACGGCGCTGAGAAAATACACGTCGATGCCGGAGTGCCAGTCCTCGTCGGTGATCTCGAGGATCGGCTTTCTCGGCCCGTGTCCGGCGCTGTTCACCAAAGCGTCGATGCGGCCCCACCGCTCCATGGCGCCGTCGACGAGGCGAGTCAGATCGTCATTCGACTGATTGGAGCCGGTCACGCCGAAGCCGCCGAGTTCCGTCGCCAATGCCTCACCCTTGCCGGACGACGACAGGATAGCGACTTTGAAGCCGCCGGCGGCCAGCCGTCGCGCCGCCGCTGCCCCCATGCCGCTCCCGCCGGCCGTGACAAGCGCTACTTTTTCTACCGTCATGATGATCTCCCGCAAACACAAGCGCTCTTCCAAAGTGTGGATGAATGTCAATATACTGCTCTCCATGCGACGCACCGAACCATAAATCCAAAGTTGAGACAGTAGAAAATCTATTGCATGGACTCGATACGCCGCCTGCCGTCCCTCAACGCCTTGCGGGCCTTCGACTCGGCGGCCCGCCACCTGAATTTCCGGCTTGCCGCGGAGGAACTCGGCGTCACGCAGGGAGCTGTGGCGCAGATGGTCCGCGGTCTGGAAGCCTCGCTGGCGCTGAAGTTGTTCGATCGACATCCGCGCAGTCTGGCGCTGACGAACGCTGGTCGGAGTTACGCAGCCAGCATCCATCGCGCCTTCGAGCTGATTGCCGACGCGACGGAGGTGGTTCGTCCTGAGCCGCAGCATCTCACCGTCAGTGTCACGCCGAGCTTTGCGTCACGCTGGCTCATCCCGCGGCTGCCAGATTTCACCGCGCGCCACGCCGACGTTGATCTGCGGATCGTCGCGACAGACCGGCTGTCGAGCTTCCAGACGGATGCGGTCGATCTCGCCGTCCGTCTCGGCCGTCCTCCCTTCGGCGCAGGGCTCAACGCGGAGTTGCTGTTCGAGCAGATCGTGGTCGCCGTAGCGCATCCCGGACTCGTCATGCGGTTGGGCGATCCGACCGAGACCGGCATTCTGCGGCCATATGCGCTCCTGCACGACAGCCACGACTACTGGCCGGAGTTCCTGTCGCTCGGCTTCAGGCCCGGCCGCGACGAGCCCGGTCATCATATTCGCTTCAACCAGACCTCGCTGGCGATCGAGGCCGCGATAGCCGGCCAGGGCCTCGCGCTGGCGAGCCGCTTCTTCGTGGAATCAGATCTCGCCGCCGGTCGTCTGCTGCGCGTCGGCGCGGCCGAGCTGCGGCCAGGTGCCGACTTCTACCTCGTCACGCCGCGCAAGCCGCGTCGGCCGGGACCACTGGAGACGGTTCGGAGTTGGCTGGTGGAACAGGCGCGGGGAGAACCCAACCTGCGAAACGGTGCGTGCACCGGCTAGCTGGGAGGAAGAGATGCATGCGGAAGACCGCGGGACGCTCTCGCAAAATCCCGTTGCGGTGACTAGGTTGCCCGCATGCGCCGGCTGATGCTCCTCCGTCACGCGAAATCGAACTGGCCGGCCGGCGTCGCCGATCGCGAGCGGCCGCTGGCGCAGCGCGGACGCGAGGCCGCGCCCGTGATGGGGCGCTATCTCGCCGAGGAGCTGCTGCTGCCCGATCTGGTACTGATCTCGCCGGCCAGACGCACCCAGGAGACCTGGGATCTGGTCGGGCCGATGCTGCCGGAGAAGCCGGGCACCCATGTCGAGCCGCGCATCTACGAAGCCAAGACCGAGCGGCTGCTGCATGTCGTCCAGGCGGTCGAGCCGCAGGTGAAGACCTTGCTGATGATCGGCCACAATCCCGGCTTCGAGGAACTTGCCGCGCTCCTCACCGGGCATGGCGATCGCTACGCCTCGGCGCAGATGGCCCAGAAATACCCGACCTGCGGGCTCGCCGTACTCGATTTCGCGATCGAGGACTGGCGCGATCTCAGCCCCCGCGGCGGCAGGCTCGACCGCTTCGTCACGCCCGCATCGCTGGGCGAAGGCCCCGACGAGTGATCGGCGCGACACGTTGAGCCAGCCCTCCTATCTCGACGACGCCCGCAACGCCGCGCTGGCGCTCGGTGACAGCCTGCTCGGGCTGGCGCGGCCGCGGCTGCGGCTCGGCGTCACCGGCCTGTCGCGCTCGGGCAAGACCGTCTTCACTACCGCGCTGATCCAGAATCTGATCGAGGGCGCGAAACTTCCCGTGCTCAAGGCCTCGGCGGAAGGCCGGATCGCCCGCGTCAGGCTGGTGCCGCAGCCCGACCCGGACGTGCCGCGCTTTCCCTACGAGGCGCATCGTGCGGCGCTCGCCGGCCCCGACCGGCGCTGGCCGGATTCGACCCGGCGCATCTCGGAGCTGCGCGTCGAGATCGACTACGAGCGGGCCGCCGGCTGGTTCAAGGGGCCGGCGACGCTGACGCTCGACATCGTCGACTATCCCGGCGAATGGCTGCTCGATCTCGCTCTGATCGGGCAGGATTACAAGGCCTGGTCGGCGCAGGCCGTCGGCGATGCGCGAAAAGCCCATCGCCGCGCGGCGGCGGCATCCTGGCTCGCCGATCTCGACGGCCGCGATCCGGACGGCCCCGCCGACGAGATGGCTGCGGAGGCCGCGAGCGACCTGTTCAAGGCCTATCTCGCCGCCTTGCGTGCCGATCCCGAGGCGGTCGCGGTGACGCCGCCCGGGCGCTTCCTGATGCCGGGCGATCTCGAAGGCTCGCCGGCGCTGACCTTCGCGCCGCTGGTTCTGCCGCACGATGCCGAGCCGCGGCCGGGCACGCTGGCCGGGCTGATGGCCGAGCGCTTCGAGGCCTATAAGCGCGTCGTGGTGACGCCGTTCTTCCGCGACTATTTCGCCAGGCTCGACCGCCAGATCGTGCTGGTCGACGCGCTGGCTGCGCTCGACGCCGGGGCGCCGGCGCTGGCCGATCTCGAAACCGCGCTCGGCCAGGCGCTGGCGGCGTTCCAGGTCGGGCGCAATTCCTGGCTGTCGAGTCTGTTCGCGCCGCGCATCGAGCGTGTGCTCTTCGCCGCGACCAAGGCCGATCATCTCCACCATGGCAGCCATGACCGGCTGGCGGCGGTGATGTCGCATCTGGTGGCGCGGGCGGCGAGCCGGGCGCAAGGGGCGGGCGCGCGGGTCGAGGCGATGGCCTTCGCCGCCGTGCGCGCCACCCGCGAGGTCCGGATCAGGGAAGGGCGCGAGGATCTGCCTGCCATTGCCGGCGTGCCCGAGGCCGGCGAGACCGTCGGCGGCGAGGTTTTCGACGGTGTCGCGGAGGCCGCGATCTATCCGGGCGAATTGCCGGAGCGACCCGAGGCGATCTTCGCTTCCGGCGCGGCCTGGCAGATCCGGGCGCCGCGCTTCCGTCCGCCTCTGGTCGAGCCCGATGCGGGCGGGCGGCTGCGGCCGCCGCCGCAGATCCGCCTCGACCGGGCGCTGGAATTCCTGATCGGCGACAGGCTGGCGTGAGGAGGGCGGCGCGATGGAGACGAGCCCGATGACGAGCAAGGCCCCGCGCGCGGTGCGGCTCGGCGCGCGATCCGAGGACGAGGCCTTGCGCGGCGACGTCGCGGTCCTGCCCGAGATCGAGCCGGTCGAGACGGCCGCGCCCGTCGTCGCGCCGCTGGCGCGGCGGCGTTTCTCCTGGGGCGGCGTCTTCGTCGCGGGTTTGAGCGGCTTCCTGGCGCTGGCGGTCGGCGTCTGGGTCGAGAACACGATCACGGCGCTAATGGCGCAGAACCCGGCGCTGGGCTATGCGGCACTGGTTTGCGCCGCCATCGCCGTGCTCGCGCTGCTGGTCATGCTGGCGCGCGTGCTCCGCGACATCTTGCGTGAACGCAAGGTCGAGGCGCTCCGGCTGCGGGCGACCACGGTGGTCGCGGTCGGCGGCACCGACGAAGCACGCTCCATCATCGGCGAGCTCCGATCGCTCTACGGGTCGCGGCCGGAGACGGCGAGAGGCCGGGCGGCGCTGGAGGAGGCGCTGCCACAGCTCTTTTCCGCCCGCGACATACTGGCCGTGGCGGAGCGCAACCTGATGGCACCGCTCGACGCGCTCGCCCAGGCAGAGATCGCCTCGGCCGCGCGGCGGGTCTCGCTGGTGACGGCGGTCAGCCCACGCGCCGTCGTCGACGTCGTCTTCGTGCTCGTCGCCTGCGCCAGGCTGCTGCGGGCCGTCGCCGGGATCTATGCCGGGCGGCCGGGCACGCTCGGCCTGCTGAGGCTGGCGCGACAGGTGCTCGGCCATCTCGTCGTCACCGGCGGCATCGCGGCGGGCGATGCCGTGATCCAGCAGGTGGTCGGGCAGGGGCTCGCCGCGAAGCTCTCGGCCAAGCTCGGCGAGGGCGTGTTGAATGGACTGCTGACGGCGCGCATCGGCCTGGCGGCGCTCGCGGTGTGCCGCCCCCTGCCTTTCATCGAGGCCGCGCCGCCGACGCTGTCGGACGTCGCCGGCGACCTCTCGTCCTGGCGCGGCGCGGCGGACAATGCCTGAGGCAGCCCGGCAGAATTTGCCGGAAGACGCCGAATCTGCCTGGTCGAAACAGCCCGCAAACGTTTTGAGAACCATCTAAACCACTGACAACATTGCCTGCTCGGCATGGCACGACCTCTGCAGCGCAGCCTCCCGACAAAGTGGGCCGCCCCGATGGGTGCGCCGCGAGTGGCGAGGGTGTCATGGGCGTTTTCAGTGCGTTGACGACGGCGGTTTCGGGTCTCCAGGCGCAGTCCTATGCGCTCGACAACATCTCCGGCAACATCGCGAACTCTCGGACGGCGGGCTTCAAGCGCGTCGATACGAGCTTCGCGGACCTCGTGCCGGATTCGGCGCTGAACCGGCAGGTCGCGGGATCGGTCGCCGCCTATAGCCGCTCGACCAACTCGATCCAGGGCGATCTCTCGGCAACCAAGATCGACACCAACGTCGCGATCAACGGCGACGGCTTCTTTGTCGTCGATCAGCGCCAGAGCGGCGTCGGCACCAACACGACCTTCAACAATTCCAGCCTCTACACCCGTCGCGGCGATTTCGACTTCGACTCCAATGGCTACCTCGTCAACGGCGCCGGCTATTATCTCAAGGGACAGAAGATCGACACGGTGACGGGCCAGGTCGTTGGCACGCAGCCCGAAGTCCTGAAGATCACGCAGGAGCAGTACCCGGCGAAGGCGACGACCTCGATCGAATACCGGGCTAATATCCCCGCCTACCCGAAAACGACCGACGCGGACTCGACCGTCGCCAATTCCGAGTTGCTGAAGCCGTCATCCTATTCCGCCGATCCGACGACCACCGGCACCAACACCGTGATCGGCACGGATGTCACCACCTTCCTGCGCCAGTCGATCCCTGGCGGTTCGGCGACCGTCTACGACTCGCTCGGCCAGGCCACCACGGTCGAGCTGCGCTGGGCGAAGGTAGACAGCGTCGCCAATGGCGGCACCGACACGTGGAACCTGTTCGTCACCGAAAACTCCTCGGCGACCGGCACGAACGTGGCCTATCGCAATGTGGGGACTGCGATCCAGTTCGACTCCACCGGCAAGCTGACCACCCCGTCGAGCGGCAACATCCCGTTGCCGACGATGACCATCGGCGGCACCACGATCAGCGGCATCAACCTGACGACGAGCGGCACCGGGCTGACGCAGAACGGCGATGTCAGCGGTCAGATCGATGCCCGCAGCATCCGCCAGGACGGCTATACCGCCGGCACGCTCGACCGCGTCTCGGTCTCGTCCGAGGGGCAGGTCGTCGGCACCTTCAGCAACGGCCAGGTCAAGGCGCTGGCGCAGATCTCGGTCGCGCGCTTCAACGCCGACAATTCGCTGAAGCGGCTCGATGGCGGCGCCTTTGCCGAGACGATCGAATCGGGGGCGCCGATCGTCGGACTGAACACCTCGAAGCTGATCGGCGGCAATGTCGAGCAGTCCAACACCGACATCGCCGACGAGTTCTCGAAGATGATCGTCACCCAGCAGGCCTATTCGGCCAACACCAAGGTGATCACCACCGCCCAGGACATGCTCCAGTCCGTCTTCAGCATCATCCGCTGAGGCGTTTTCGGAGAATGGCGCGCCCCAGGACGGGCCGCGCGTGACGACAGGAGTTGAACGATGGGTCTGAGCACATCCCTGAACACGGCGGTCGCCGGGCTCAACGCGACGCAGCTCGGCATCGGCGTCGTCTCGCAGAACGTCTCCAATGCGGGCAAGGCCGGCTATGTCCGCCGCGAGGTCTCGACCTCCGATCCAGTCTATGCCGGCTCGGTCGGCGTCAACACGACCGCCGTCCAGCGCTTGCTAGACGTCATCGTCCAGCGCCAGCTCTGGCAGGAGACCTCGGGCGCCGCCTACACCTCCACACGGGCCGACACGCTGTCGAGCCTCGACAAGCTCTATGGCCAGCCCGGCAGCTCGACCGCGCTCGACACGATCTACAACAGCTTCACCTCGTCGCTGCAGTCGCTTCAGAACGACCCGTCGAACTACAGCCTGCGCTCGAACGTGCTCGACACGGCGAGCCAGCTCGCGAGCCAGCTCAACACGCTGTCGAACGGCGTCCAGACGCTGCGTGGGCAGGCCGAGGCCGGCATCGCCGACTCCGTCACCAAGGTCAACGAGCTGCTCAACTCGCTGACCTCGATCAATGCTCGCATCACTGGCGCGCCGCAGGACTCTTCCACCGCCGAACTCAAGGACCAGCGCGACCGCGCCGTCGCCGAGCTTGCGCAATACGTCGACATCAAGACGAGCGAGGATGCGCGCGGCTCGCTCAACATCGTCACGACCTCCGGCACGCAGATCTTCGACGGCAGGCCGTCGGTCGCCTTCTCCTTCGACGCGCGTTCGTCGATCGCGCCGGAATCGCAATGGAGCAGCGATCCGACCAAGCGCAATGTCGGCACGATCACGCTGACCGACAGCAGCGGCAACAAGACCGACGCGGTCGCCAACAAGACCTTCCGCTCCGGCCAGATCGCCGCCTATCTTGAGTTGCGCGACAAGACGCTGGTGCAGGCGCAGTCCCAGCTCGACGAGATCGCGGCGCAGATGTCGAGCGCGCTCTCGAACCGCGAGGTCGCAGGCACGGCTTCGACGTCGGGCGCGGCGACGGGCTTCGACGTCGATCTTTCCGGCCTTCAGTCCGGCAACACGGTCACGCTCGACTACAAGGTCACTCCCGGCGGCCAGACCCAGCGCTTCACCTTCGTCCGTGTCGAAGCGGGCGCGTCGCTGCCCCTGCCGGCATCAGCCGGCGGCGACGCCAACAACCGCGTCGTCGGCATCGACTTCTCGGGCGGCACGGCCTCGGTCGCGAGCCAGATCCAGGCGGCGGTCGGCTCGGGCTTCACCGTCTCCGGCTCGGGCTCGACCCTGACCGTCCTCGATGATGGTGCCGCCGGTACGCGCGACGTCGTCGGGCTGACGGCGCGGCCGACCAACACGACGTTGTCCTCGGCTGGCGGCGCGGTCGAGCTGCCGTTCTTCGTCGATGGCGGGCGTAACAACGCCGCGTTCACGGGCTCCTATGAGAACGGCTCGCAGACCACCGGCTTCGCGGCCCGCATCGTCGTCAATCCGGCCCTGATCGCCGACCGCTCCAAGCTCGTCACCTACGACACCACCACGGCGGCGGGCGACGCGACGCGGCCGCAGCTTCTGCTGGCAAGGCTGACCCAGAGCCAGCGCGCCTTCACCAACGCGACCGGCCTCGACGGCTCGACGGCGACGACGAGCCTGACGCTTTCCAGCTACGTCCAGCGCGTCGTCTCCTCGACCGGGCAGACGGTCGAGGCGGCGCAGCGTCTCGATGAAGGCCAGCAGGTCGCGCTGGCCTCGATCCAGAGCCGCTTCCAGGCGAAGTCGCAGGTCAATGTCGACCAGGAAATGTCGAATCTGATCGAGCTGCAGAGTGCCTATGCCGCCAATGCGCGCATCATCTCCACCGTCAAGGAGATGATGGACATCCTGCTGAGAGTCTGAGGGACCAAGCCATGACCATCAGCTCCTACGGTACCGGCGCCTATCGCTCGGCCAAACCGAACGAATTCGTCTCGACCCGCAACCAGCTCGACGACCTGCAGCGCCAGCTCTCGACGAAGCAGAAAAGTGAGACCTATGGCGGGCTCGGCATCGACCGCCGGACCTCGCTCGACCTCAACGCCAAGGTCTCGACGCTCGATTCCTATGTGGCCGGCATCGATCTCGCCAACGTCAACCTGAAGCTCTCCACACAAGCGGTCGAGAACTTCGCCACGCTGACCAACGAGACCAAGAACGACGTCCGCTCCAACAGCTACGTCGCCAGCGCCAGTGGCCGCTCGGCGCCGCAGATCCTGGCGGAAGAGAAATTCAAGCAGACGCTCGACCTGCTCAACACCGACGTCAACGGCCGCTACCTGTTCTCCGGCCGAACCTCCGACGTGCAGCCGACGCGGGGCTATTCCGAGATCATCAATGGCGACGGCGCCGGCCGCGCCGGCTTGAAGGACCTGATCGCCGAGCGCAAGGCGGCCGATCTCGGCACGACTGCGCTCGGGCGGTTGACGGCGGGCGGGGCGGGCACGACGGCGACGATTGCCGAGGAGGCCGTGGTCCACCCCTACGGCTTCAAGCTCGCCGGCGCCTCGACGGATTCGGCGGCGCTGGTGCCGACTTACACGGCCGGGCCGCCGGCGGACATCTCGGTCAACGTCGCCGGGCTGCCGCTGCCGGGCGAAACGCTGCGGATCAACCTGAACCTGCCCGACGGCACCAATCAGGAACTCGTTCTCACGGCGCGTGCGCAAGGCACGAACGGCGCCGACAGCGACAGCTTCGTGATCGGTGCCGACGTCAACGCCACGGCCGTCAATCTGCGGACCTCGATTTCGGCCGCGCTCGGCAAGGCGGCGGCGACGACGCTGTCGGCCGCCTCCGCGACGGTCGCCGCGACGAATTTCTTCGCCGGCAGCAAAACGAGCCCGCCGCTGCGCGTGCCGGGCCCGCCCTACGAGACCGCGACCGCGGCGCCCGCCGCGGGAACCGCCACAAACACGGTGATCTGGTACCAGGGCGACGATGCCAGCGACTCGGCGCGCAGCACCTCGACGGTGCAGGCCGACAAGGGGCAGCTCGTCGCCGTGGGCGGGCGTGCCAATGAGCAGGCGTTCCGCGTCGGCCTCGCCCAGTTTGCGGTGCTCGCGGTCGAGACCTTCCCGGCTGGTGACGCCAATTCGCAGGCGCGCTACGAGGCTTTGACCGACCGCGTACGCGAGAATCTGGGTTTCGGCGGCGGCGTCCAGAAGCCGGCCGAGATCATCACCGAATTCGGTTCTGCGGAGGACGTGCTCGCCCAGGCCAAGGAACGCCACCAGAGCACCAAGAATTACCTGACGACGACGCTCGATGGTATCGAGAACGTCACCACGGAAGATGTCGCGACACAGATCCTCGCGCTGCAGAACCAGCTCCAGGCGAGCTACCAGGTGACCTCGATCCTCTCGAAGCTCAAGCTGACGGACTACATCTGAACCGGCGGCGTGCCCCGCATCGCATGACGAAAGGGCGTCGCCTGCTTCAGGCGACGCCCTTTTGGTTGTCCAGGACAGATATGGGGCGTCAGCGACCGCGCAGACCTGCCGCGATGTCGCGGTTGATGTTGATCAGCACGGCGAGACCGTCGGCGGCGGGAGCGGCGGCGATGCGGAACGTCTGGTTGAAGATGAAGTTCGCGAGGCCGAGGATGTTGCGTTTGATCTCGACCGGAAGCGGGTTGTCTTCGTTGATGATCGCCGAGACGAGCAGCGTCCAGAGTTTGCGGTTGTAGGTCAGGGCCTGGTCGAGCTCGCGGGCACGACCGTTCCAGTCGTCTGCGACGGCCTGGAGCCGCGTGGCCGCCTTGATCAGCAGAGCGGCTTCAAGTTCGCGGGGGGAAGCGGTGTTCTGGGCCGATTTCGCGGCAGCGGCATAGGCGTTAAACGCGTTTTGCATTCTCGATCAGGTCCGCTTCGTAGGCGATCAACCTCTTGGCCGCCTTCAGGGCTTTATAGAGGTCGTTGCTTAAGATGCGGTTATTGATCTCGTGGATGTGCGGGAGCGCGCTGGGAGCGGCCTGGACGAAGTCGCGGACGAGCTCGAAATAGACCGAATGCTCGTGCGTCGGATCCTGGGCGAGATACATGAGTTGCAGCGCGAGATAGATTTTCTTGGCCGGCGTATCGGCGGTCGCCGCGGTCAGGATGTCCTTCTCGCGCAGGATCGGAGCGTCGCCCTCGATGAAGAAGCGGGCGCGCTGCTCGTCGTTGCGGATCACCACCTGACCGACGATGATGCGCTCGCGGGGTTTTAGCTCGACCTTGAGAGCCATGTCTGTCCTGCCTTCTGGCTGCGATGCGGCGGCGCCGTCTCGATTACTGGAAGAGACGCAGGACGCCCTGGTCGGCCTGGTTGGCCAGCGAGAGGGCGGTCTGCGAGAGCTGCTGGCGTGTGTTGAGCGCCAGCAGGCTGGCGCCTTCGGCGTTCGAGTCGGCGGCGACGAGGTTGTCGGCGCCGGTCGTCAGCGTGTTGGCCAGGTTCTTGGTGAAGTCCTGCCGGGTCTGGACGACCGAAAGGTTCGATCCGAGCGTCGATGCAGTCGAGCGCAGCGAAGTCAGCGCGCTGGTGAGGATGTCGGCTACGTTGTTCAGCGACGCGTCGTCCTGGATATTGAATTGTCCAGTCGTCGCAGTGCCACTGACGGCCTGCCCGATGCCGAGATTGGCGGCACTCAGCGTCTGGCCCTGAACGTCTAGCTTGGACTGGTTGGAGCCGGTCTTCTCGTTGAAGATGATCGAAACCAAGTCGCCGGCCAGGAGATTCTTGCCATTGAAGCCGGAATCCTTTGCGAGCTGATCGATCTGCGAGGTCAGGTCGTTGAACTGCTTGATGAGATTCGAACGGACGGTCGAGTTGCCGCCGGCCGAGGAGATACCGGTCGAGTAGTCGGTGGCGCCCAGGCCGATCAGCGTGTTGCCGTTCGGCGAGGCCGACTGAGCGTTCGTCACGGCGTTTGCCGCGGAGGTGCCGCTGCCGAGACCGATCTTCAGGGTGTTGGAGCCCGCTCCGGTGACGTTCAGCTTGCCGGCATCGTCGATCGAGGCGTTGGCGATACCTGACTTGTTGATCTCGTTGACGAGATCGCGAACCGTGAACGGAGGCGTGAGCGCCGCAGTATATGTCACGTTACCGGCGGTGATCGACAGCGCGACATTGGTATTCGTCGTTGTGTCGAGACCGAGCGAACCAACCGACGATGACGTCGCGGCGGCGGCAGTCGCGCCTGTGACGACCTTGTCGAGCGCGACATCCTTCAGGCTTTTGGCGGTCGCCGCGACTTCTGCCTGGGTCGAAAGCGCCGTGCCGGCCTTGGTGGGGCGGTTGGCGGCGGCGTCGGCCTGAGCCTGCTTGATCGTGGACTGCAGCGACTGGACCAGCTTGCTGATGGCGTCGACGCCTTGCGAGGCGGCCGTGATGGTCTGGATGCCGTTCGAGATGCCGTCGAGGAGGCCGGTCAGCGCGCTTGATCGGTCGCTCAGGCCGAGCGAGGTGAAGTAGTTCACCGGATTGTCGATAGCCGAGTTGACCTTCTTGCCCGTCGAGAGCCGGTTCTGAATGACGGACTGCTGCGCGGAGGTCTGCTGGAGCGTGAGAAGGTTCTGCCTGACGCCTGCGCTGAGAATCGGATTGGCCATCGGTTCGGTCCCCTACAGCGCGATTCGGCGCTTGTGCGGTTTGATCTCGACCGAAAATGCTTTGTTAAGGATAATAATTGGTTAATGGCCGCCAGCTTTTTCAGGCCGTCCGACGTCGCGACGATCGGGCAGGGCACCAACGAAAAAGCGGCGGAGCTTTCGCTCCGCCGCCTCTTGTCTTCGGCCCACATCCTGTGGGCTGGCCCGCTTCTGCGGACGAAGGATCAGAACAGGCGCAGGATCGCCTGGTCGGCCTGGTTGGAGAGCGACAGAGCCGTCTGCGACAGCTGCTGGCGGGTCTGCAGGGCGAGCAGGTTGGCCGCTTCCTGGTTCGTGTCGGCGGCGACGAGGTTGTCGGCGCCGGTCGTCAGCGTGTTGGCCAGGTTCTTGGTGAAGTCCTGACGGGTCTGCACGGTCGAAAGGCTCGCGCCGAGCGCCGAAGAGGTCGAACGCAGCGAGGTCAGCGCATTGGTGAGCGTGTCCGCAGCGGTCGAGAGCGAGGCGTCGTCCTGGATGTTGAACTGCCCGGCCGAAGCCGTGCCGCTGACGGCCTGGCCGATGCCGAGATTGGCAGCGGTGATCGTCTGGCCCTGGACGTCGAGCTTGGACTGGTTGGAGCCGGTCTTCTCGTTGAAGATGACCGAGAGCTTGTCGCCGGTCAGCAGGTTCTTGCCGTTGAAGCCCGAATCCTTCGCAAGCTGGTCGATCTGAGCGGTCAGATCGTTGAACTGGCTGATCAGGTTGGAGCGGACGGTGGAGTTGCCCGACGCGGAGATACCGGTCGAGTAGTCGGTGGCGCCCAGGCCGATCAACGTGTTGCCGTTCGGCGAGGCCGACTGAGCGTTCGTCACGGCGTTGGCCGCGGAGGTGCCGCTGCCGAGACCGATCTTCAGGGTGTTGGAGCCCGCTCCGGTGACGTTCAGCTTGCCGGAGTCGTCGATCGAGGCGGTCGCGATGCCTGACTTGTTGATCTCGGTGACGAGGTCACGGACCGTGAAGCCCGGAGTCAGAGCTGCAGTATAAGTGGTATTGCCGGCGGTGATCGACAGCGCGACATTGGTATTCGTCGTGGTGTCGAGGCCGAGCGAGCCGACCGAAGAGGCCGTCGCCGTCGCGGCGGTGGCGCCGGTCACGACCTTATCGAGCGTCGTGTCCTTGATGCTCTTTCCGGTCAGTGCAGCTTCGGCGGCGGTCGAAAGCGCCGTGCCGGCCTTGGTCGGGCGGTTGGCGGCGGCGTCGGCCTGAGCCTGCTTGATGGTGGACTGCAGCGACGACACCAACTTGGTGATGGAGTCGATGCCCTGCGAAGCGGCGGTGATGGTCTGGATGCCGTTCGAGATGCCGTCGAGGTTCTTCGTCAGCTGACTGGCGCGATCGTTGAGGCCGGCAGCGGTGAAGAAGTTGACCGGATCGTCGACGGCGGAGTTGACCTTCTTGCCGGTCGAGAGGCGGAACTGCGACGTCTGCGCGTTGGACTGAACGTTTGAGAGCGAGCTCAGCGCGTTGCGGACGCCGGAGGAGAGAGAGACGGTGGCCATTTGAATTCTACCCTTCTGGTATGATGCCTTCTGGCGTCGCGATCTTTCTGGCCGCGACCCGAGGACGCTGCGCCCTCAGCCCGTAACGAGAGGTAAATTTCTGCCGTCGGATTGTGCAGGAACGCGGCGAAGTCGCGGCGTGGTTAACGAGCGGTCACTTCTGCCGGCGACGTCCGTGAGCAGGGCCGTGAACGAAAACCGCCCGCACGAGGCGGGCGGAGAGGCGGAGACGAAAAGCGGGGAGGCCCGGCCGATGGCCGTCAGGCGGTGCGTTCGATGTAGCGGGCCGTGGCGTCGCTGTTCTCGCGGGCGCGCTCGGCTGCGGCGCGGGCGAAGAGCCTGAGCTTGAGTGTCGCTTCGTCCGGGATCGTCTGGACGGTCTCGCCGGTGCGGGCGTCCTTCTCCTGGACGACGATGCTGCGCGTGGTCGGCTCGATCACCAAGCGGCGCTGGACCACGTCCTGGACCTGCCGCTCGCCGGCATCGGTCGCCGCGCGGCGCGCGGACACCTGTTGCTCCGAAGCCTGCTGCCGCGGACGCTCGCGCGGATCGTTGCGGACATCGACCTTGACCGCATCGCCGGCGGGCGCCGATTGCACGGTCTGCTCGGGCGGCAAGTCGACCGAGACGCCACCTTGTGTCGCAACGATGTCGGCACGCGCCGGTAGCGCGATCGCGCCGATCGGTGCCGGCTTCGCCATCTGACCGAAATCCATGACCCACTCCTTCTGGAGCATTCGAGCGCGACGTCTTTGTCGCGACCGATGAGTGACGGGCGGAATACCCCACTCCACTGAGCCAGGATCGCAGAAAAACTTGAATCTGCCGTTAGGGAATTAGGTAAATGTTGATGGTCTCCGTGGCAGCCGGATCAAAGGCTGCGCGAGATCACCAGCGGGCCGGAATTCGGCCGGGCGAAGGAGCCCGCACCGACCGTCGAGGCCGGACCGTAGCCCGCCACGCGCGCCGGTTTGTTGGCATCGGCCGCGAGGTCGCGCACGATCGATTCCGACACCGCGCGCGCCGTGGCGAGCACGAGCTGGTTGGTTTCGATCAGCGTCTGGAAGTCGGCATGCGCCGCCTTCAGCCGCTTGACCTGATCGGGCGCGAAGCGGGCGAGCGCGACCGCGTTCAGCTTCACCTGCTCGACGCCGCGCATATAGATGCCGGCGAACTCGGTCTTGCGCGGCTCGCGCGCCATCGCCTCCGGCAGGCGCCCGCCGCGCAGGAGCTCGGTCTCCTCGCCGACGAGATGGGAGAGGGCGGCGAGCGCCTCCAGCACGGCGTCGATCAAGGCACGCGCCTCAAGCGGGCTCGCGATGCGTGGACGTTCGTCGAGGATGCGCTTAGCTGCCGACATTGACTGCTCCGGCGGTCTGGCCCGCTCCGCCGGCCTGTGCCGCCGCGCCCGACTGCTCCTGCATCTTGAGCAAGTCGCGCAGGATCGAGTCGGACAGGCCGATACCGCCGGCCTTCTGGATCTGCTGGGCATATTGCGTGGTGAGCTGCGACTTGTAGATGTTGCCGCCGGTGCCGTTGTCGCCGAGCGGGCCCTCGCTGCCTTCCGGCGTGGCGAAGAGCTGCTGCGTGACCTGTTCGAGATAGACACTCTCGAAATCGTCGGCCTGCTTCTTGGCCTTGGTCTTGTCGGCGGTGAGCGCGTTCTTGACGCTGCTGAGGACGGTGCCGGCAGCATCGATCGCGAGCTTGGCGGCGGGGAGGGCGAGCGCGGCGGTCATCACATCACCTCGATATCGGCCTGGAGGGCACCGGCCGTCTTGATGGCCTGGAGAATGGAGATCAGGTCGCGCGGGCCGATGCCGAGCGCGTTCAGCCCGTCGACGAGTTCGGCCAGCGTCACGCTCTCCCGGACGAGGGCGAGCTTGTTGCCGCCCTCGGCATCGACCTTGACGTTCGAGCGCGGGACGACCGCAGTCTGGCCGCGCGAGAGCGGGTTCGGCTGGCTGACTTGCGGCTGCTCGCTGATCGTCACGGTGAGGTTGCCCTGCGCCACCGCGACGGTGGAGACGCGGACGTCCTTGCCCATGACGATGATGCCGGAGCGCTCGTCGATGACGATGCGGGCGAGTTGGTCGGGCTCGATCTTGAGCTGCTCGACCTCGGTCAGGAGCCGGATCATGTTGCCCTGGTAGCGCGGCGGGATCTGCAGCACGACGGTCGAGGGGTCGGTCGGCTCGGCCGTGTCGCCGCCGAGGAAGTCGTTGATCGCGGCGGCCATCCGGCGTGCCGTGGTAAGGTCCGGGTTGCGCAGCGACAGGCGCAGGGTCTTGAGCTTGTTCAGCGCGAAGTCGATCTCGCGCTCGACCAGGCCGCCATTGGCGATGCGCCCGACCGTCGGCACGCCGCGGGTGATCTTGCTGGCCTCGCCTTCGGCCGAGAAGCCGGCGATGGCGACCGCGCCCTGCGAGACGGCATAGACCTCGCCATCGGCGCCGAGCAGCGGCGTCACCAGCAGTGTGCCGCCCTGCAGCGACTTGGCGTCGCCGAGCGCCGAGACGGTGACGTCGAGGCGCGTGCCCTGCGTCGCGAAGGGCGGCAGGTTCGCGGTCACCATCACGGCCGCGACATTGGCGGTGCGCATATTGGCGCCACGGGTGTTGACGCCGAGCCGCTCCAGCATCGCGGTCAGCGACTGCTTGGTGAAGGGCGCGTTGTTCAGTGTGTCGCCGGTGCCGTTGAGGCCGACGACGATGCCATAGCCGAGGATTTGGTTGGAGCGGATACCTTCGACAGAGGCGAGGTCCTTGATCCGGGACAGCGCCTGCGCGGGCCCCGTCAGCATGACGCAGGCCAGCGCGGCGAGCGCGGCCAAGGGCGTCATCAGAGAGGACAGGGCAGGCAAAAGGTGCATGGATCACCGGCTCCGACAAAACGATACCGAGCCGAACCTTGCGATCCCCATGCCAGAACGCCTAAAATTGAAAGCGTTTGTTTATCAGTATGTTGCTGGCTTCACCCCAGGTTGGTGGACGCTTCGGCCCAATGCGTTTCCTGCCGGGGCGGCAGTTTCTGCCGGGCGGTTTACCGCCCGTTAACCACGCCGGCCCAAGGCTTCCGTTTCATCCTCGCGAGGCCGACATGATCCGGATCGATCAGCGCGCGCCCGTCGCCAACACCGCTCAGGCCACCCAGGCCCGGCGGACGGGGGGCGCGGCGTTCACGCTCCCCAGCAAGCAGGCTGCCGCCACCTCGCAGACGCGCGCCGTCAGTGTCGCCGGGCCGCTCGACACGCTGCTCGCCGTCCAGGCCTATGAGGAGCCCCAGGAGCGCAAGAGGCGCCAGGCCAGGCGCGGGCACGACCTGCTCGACGGGCTCGACCGGCTCAAGGCGGCGCTGCTCTCGGGCCGGGTCAATCTCTCCGAGCTCGAACAGATCAGGGCGAACCTGTCCGTCCGGCGCGAACTCACCGACGATCCCCGCCTCGACGACGTGCTGGCGCATATCGAACTGCGCGCGGCGGTGGAGCTGGCCAAGCTCGGGCGCTGAGCCTGTTCGCGCTATCGAATGAACTGATCGGCGAAATCCGCACCCAAGCCGTTCGTCGCATAATGCGCCCGGCATTTGTCGAGGCGGGTGAAGACGTCGTCATAGCCGAGGCATGTGCCGTCCGGGTCGACATAGATCATCGCGCCGTTGACCTGGAACATGGTGATCATCTCCTCGACGTCCGGGTCGACCACCAGCGTATGCGTCTCGCCCGGCGCCTCGTAGACATAGGGGCCTTGCGTCGCGACCCAGTCGTGCTCGAGATAGCGCCAGGTGCCCTTCAGCACATAGCCGTGGACCGGCTGGGGATGGCGGTGGCGCGAAAGCACACCGGCGCGGCGTACGCGCAGCAGGTTCATCCAGTAGCCGCGCGTCACCGACAGGCAAAGCGGCCGGAACCAGACATTGTCGTCGACCGGCACCCAGATGCGCTCGTCCTGCGGGATGACGTCATGGACGATCAACTCCGGCGGCGAGTCCTTCGGCTGTGGATGGCGGTAGGGCGTCCAGCGCTCGGCATCGCTCACGGCGGCCGTGATCGGACTGACCTTGTTCATCGCGTTCTCCCTTCGCGTCTCGATTCAGGCCCCTGCCACTTCGATTCAGCGAAACGCCGCAAGTGCCTGGGTTCGGGTCGTATTCCGTGTCGCCGTCAGACCGCGAGATAGCCGCCGTCGACCGGCAGGATCGCGCCGGTGATGAATGACGCCGCATCCGAGAGCAGGAAAGCGATGGCGCCGCCGACATCGCCGGGTTCGCCCCAGCGTCCCATCGGCGTGCGGGCCAGGATCGGCGCCGAACGGCCGGCGTCCTCCACGAGCGGCCTGGTCAGTTCCGTCGCGATCCAGCCCGGCGCGACCGCGTTGACGCGGATGCCGTCGGGCGCCCAGGCGGCGGCGAGCGATTTGGTGAGCTGGCCGATCGCACCTTTCGAAGCAGCATAGCCTGGCGCGAAGGGCGAGCCGTGGAAGGTCAGCATCGAGGCGATGTTGACGATGCCGCCGCCGGCCTCGGCTAGCTTGTCCTTCGCGGCGAGACACATCCGCATCGTGCCGTTGAGATTGACCTCGATCGTCAGGCGGAAGGCGTCGATCTCGAACTCCCTGCCGTTGCGCTGGATCATGCCGGCGCAGTTCACCAGCGCATCGAGGCGCGGGCAGGTGGCGACGATCGCGGCGACCTCGTCATCCTTCGTCACGTCGAGCCCGGCGTGGCGGATCGCCGGATGGGGCGGGGCCGCCGCGATCTCCGCCTCGGTGAGGCCGGTGGCCAAAACCTCGTAGCCCGCCTGCGCGAGCGCGAGCGCGGCACCCTGGCCGATGCCGCGGGTGCCCCCGGTGACCAGGGCGAGTTTCAATGCCGATGACGCCATGGGCGAAGACTAGGCAACGCCCGCGCACTGTAAAGCACGGCGACGCCGAGCCCTCCTGTCCCGACTGCAAGGCGTGCGCCCTTGCCCAAAAGCCGCGCTTCCCCCCGGCTCTCGAACCCGCTAGGACACGGCCAACCCGCCTGCGGTGCGTGCGCCGCAGGTCGGAGCGTTTCCAATCTGGCCAGCAGGGGTCGTTTCACATGAGCAAGATCAAGGTCGCCAACCCGGTCGTCGACATGGACGGCGACGAGATGACCCGCATCATCTGGCAGAAGATCAAGGACACGCTGATCTTCCCCTATCTCGACCTCGAGCTGGATTATTACGACCTCTCGGTCGAGAACCGCGACGCCACCGACGACCAGGTCACAATCGACGCCGCCAACGCCACCAAGAAGCACGGCGTCGCGGTGAAATGCGCGACGATCACGCCGGACGAAGGCCGCGTGAAGGAGTTCAATCTCAAGTCGATGTGGAAGTCGCCCAACGGCACGATCCGCAACATCCTCGGCGGCGTGATCTTCCGCGAGCCGATCATCTGCAAGAACGTCCCCCGCCTCGTGCCGGGCTGGACCCAGCCGATCGTGATCGGCCGCCATGCCTATGGCGACCAGTACCGCGCCACCGACTTCAAGTTTCCCGGCAAGGGCACGCTCTCGATCAAGTTCGTCGGCGAGGACGGTCAGGTGATCGAGAAGGAGGTCTTCAAGGCCCCCGACGCCGGCGTCGCCATGGCGATGTACAATCTCGACGAGTCGATCAAGGATTTCGCCCGGGCTTCGTTGAACTACGGCCTGATCCGCAAATACCCGGTCTATCTCTCGACTAAGAACACCATCCTCAAGACCTATGACGGGCGCTTCAAGGACATCTTCGAGGAGATCTATCAGGCCGAGTTCAAGGCCGAGTTCGACAAGCTCGGCATCACCTACGAGCACCGGCTGATCGACGACATGGTGGCCTCCGCGATGAAGTGGTCGGGCGGCTATGTCTGGGCCTGCAAGAACTACGATGGCGACGTGCAGTCCGACACCGTCGCGCAGGGCTTCGGCTCGCTCGGCCTGATGACCTCGGTGCTGATGACGCCGGACGGCAAGACCGTCGAGGCCGAGGCAGCCCACGGCACGGTGACGCGCCACTATCGCGAGCACCAGAAGGGCAAGGAGACCTCGACGAACTCGATCGCCTCGATCTTCGCCTGGACGCGGGGCCTCAGCCACCGCGCCAAGCTCGACGGCAACGAGGAACTGGCGAAGTTCGCGACACTGCTGGAGAAGGTCACCGTCGACACGGTCGAGGCTGGCGACATGACCAAGGATCTGGCGCTGCTGGTCGGGGCCGAGCAGAAATGGCTCTCGACCACCGGCTTCCTAGAGAAGGTCAGCGAGAACATGCGCAAGGCGATGGCCGCCTGAGCCGGCGCAACGCTTGCCGACGATATCGAGCCCGGCCAGTCTGGCCGGGCTTTTTCGTTGGAGAGCTGCACCATGGCCGAGATCGACATCACCGGCGGCTGCCAATGCGGCGCGGTGCGTTATCGCCTGCTGAAGCCACCCTCCAAGGTGTCGATCTGCTTTTGCCGGATGTGCCAGAAGGCCGTCGGCAATTATTTCGGCGCTTTTGCGAGCGCCGCGCTCGGCGATCTCGTCTGGACGAAGGGGGCGCCGAGCCGCTTCGCGTCGTCGGAAGCCGCCGAGCGCGGTTTCTGCGCGGCCTGCGGCACGCCGCTGACCTTCAGCTATCGCGGCAGCGGCCGGACCTCCGTCAGCGCCGGCAGCCTCGACGACCCATCCGTATTGCCGCCCACGCTGGCCTACGGCATCGAAGGGCGGATGCCGTGGTTCGACGATCTCTGCCGGCTGCCCGGCACGCGCACCGAAGACGACGTGCCGGCCGAGGACCTTGCGCGCTACCGCTCACGCCAGCATCCCGACCACGAGGCCTGACGCCGCTCACCTCATTCGACCGTGACCGGTTGCCGGGCCAGGACGCGGTGTTCCGCCAGCGGGGCGTGCATGACGTAGCGCAGTTCGTAGGCGCCGGGCTCGTCCGGCGCCTCCAGCGTCGCCTCGACATTCTCGAAGGGGAAGAAGGACGGGCCGGTCGCCTCGGTGGGCGCGTCCTTCGGCACGATCGTCACCCGGTCCTGCGCGCCATTGGGGCCGATTCCGCGAACCGGCAGGCCATTGCCGCGCGCGACGCGGGCAGGCCCTGTCACCGTCGCGCTCGCCGGCGTGGTCGCGAGCGGCTGGCGCAGGAGGATGATCGGCGCGCCGTCGCGACCCTGCGTCAGGCGCAATTCATAAAGGCCCGGCTCGCCGGGGGTGAGCAGGCTGGCCGTCGCGCCGGCCGTCAGGGGCAGGACGATGATGGCGCGGTCCGCCGGGTCCTCCGGACGGGCGATGGCGAGGCGGGCGCCCGACGGCGCCCGTGCCACGGTGACGCCGAGCATCGAGCCGGCCATGACCGAGCGCGAGGCCGAGAGCGCCGGCGACGCCGGGCGCGGCTGAGCGAAGGACGGCGCCGCGGTCAGCACCGTCATCGCCGCCAGGACGGTCCGGCGCGAGGGACCGCGCATGGCGACGTGACGGATGCGGCTCACCCCATCGCGGCGGCGACGGCGTCGAGCGCGGCCTGCGCCTTGCCGCCGTCGGGCCCGCCGGCCTGGGCCATGTCGCGGCGGCCGCCGCCGCCCTTGCCGCCGAGCTGTTCGGAAGCCGCACGCACCAGCGCGACCGCATCGAAGCGGCCGGTCATGTCCTCGGTGACGCCGACGACGACGCCGGCCTTGCCGTCCTCGCCGACGCCGACGATCGCGACGACGCCCGACCCGACGCGCGTCTTGGCCTCGTCGGCCAGGCTCTTCAGGTCCTTCATCTCGACGCCGGAGACGGCGCGCGCCAAGAGCTTCGCACCGGCGATTTCGCGGATCGGCTCCTCGGATGCGCCGCCGCCGCCCATGGCGAGCTTCTTGCGGGCGTCGCTCAGCTCGCGGTCGAGCTTGCGGCGCTCCTCGATCAGCGCGGCGAGCCGTGTCTCGGCCTCGCCGGCCGGCACCTTCAGCAGCCCGGCCAGGTTGTCGAGCCGGCGCGAGGCGGCGTTCAGCTCGCGCCGCGCCGCGCTGCCGGTCATGGCCTCCAGCCGGCGCACGCCGGCCGCGACGGCGCTCTCGCCGACGACGCTGACGAGGCCGATGTCGCCGGTACGGCCGGCATGCGTGCCGCCGCAAAGCTCGATCGAGAAGGGTTTTCCGGCCTCGGTCGTGCCCATCGCGACGACGCGGACCTCGTCGCCGTATTTCTCGCCGAAGAGGGCGCGCGCGCCCGATGCGATCGCCTCGTCGACGCTCATCAGCCGGGTCGTGACCGGCTCGTTCCGGAGCACGATCGCATTGGCGATGTCCTCGACCTGCGCCAATTCCGCGTCCGAGATCGGCTTGGGATGCGAGAAGTCGAAGCGCAGCCGGTCGGGCGAGACCAGCGAGCCCTTCTGCGCGACATGGTCGCCGAGGACGAGGCGCAGCGCCTCGTGCAGCAGATGGGTCGCGGAATGGTTGGCGCGGATCGCCGTGCGGCGGGTATGATCGACCATCAGCTCGACTGGCTGGCCGAGCTTCAGCGCGCCCTCCTTGACGCTCACGGCATGGGCGAAGACGTCGCCGAGCTTCTTCTGGACGTCGGCGACCTCGGCGAGCGCCCCGGCACCTCGGATCGTGCCGGCGTCGCCGAGCTGTCCGCCGGACTCGCCGTAGAACGGGGTTTGGTTGACGATGACGAAGCCGGTCTCGCCGGCGGCCAGCGCCTCGACTTCCCGGTTGTCGCGGATCAAAGCGGTGACGACGCCTTCGGCCGTTTCGGTGTCGTAGCCGAGGAATTCGGTCGCGCCGACGCGGTCGCGCAGCGGGAACCAGAGCTTTTCGGTCGCGGCCTCGCCGGTGCCGGCCCAGGCGGCGCGGGCCTTGGCCTTCTGCGCCTGCATCGCCGCGTCGAAGCCTGCTGTGTCGACCGAGATGTCGCGGGCGCGCAGCGCGTCCTGCGTCAGGTCGAGCGGGAAGCCATAGGTGTCGTAGAGCGTGAAGGCGACGTCGCCCTTCAGGCTCTGGCCGGCGGTGAGGTCCTTGGCGGCGTCGTCGAGGAGCGTCAGGCCGCGCGCCAGCGTGGTGCGGAAGCGGGTCTCCTCCAGCTTCAGCGTCTCCGAGATCAGTGCCTCGGCACGGACCAGCTCGGGATAGGCCTGGCCCATCTCGCGCACGAGAACGGGAACGAGCTTGTAGAGCAGCGGCTCCTTGGCGCCGAGCAACTGCGCATGGCGCATGCCGCGGCGCATGATCCGGCGCAGTACATAGCCGCGGCCCTCGTTGGAGGGCAGCACGCCGTCGGCGATCAGGAAGGCCGAGCAGCGCAGATGGTCGGCGATGACGCGGTGGCTCGCCTTCATCGGGCCATCCGAGGCGACGGAGGTCAGCTCGGCGATGGCGCGGATCAGCGCGACGAACAGGTCGATCGCATAATTGTCATGCGTGCCCTGGAGCACGGCCGCGACGCGCTCCAGCCCCATGCCGGTGTCGATCGAGGGTCGCGGCAGGTCGGTGCGGATGCCGCCCGCCGCCTCCTCATACTGCATGAAGACGAGGTTCCAGATCTCGATGAAGCGATCGCCGTCCTGATCGGGCGAGCCGGGCGGACCTCCCGGGACCTTGTCGCCATGGTCGTAGAAGATCTCGGAGCAGGGACCGCAAGGGCCGGTGTCGCCCATGCGCCAGAAATTGTCCGAGGTCGGGATCCGGATGATCCGCGAATCGGGCAGCCCGGCGATCTTCTTCCAGAGGCCGTGCGCCTCGTCGTCCTCGGAATAGACCGTGACCGTCAGCTTCTCCTTGGGCAGGCCGAATTCGCGCGTGACCAGGGTCCAGGCATGGGTGATCGCCTGTTCCTTGAAATAATCGCCGAAGGAGAAATTCCCCAGCATCTCGAAGAAGGTGTGGTGGCGGGCGGTGTAGCCGACATTGTCGAGGTCGTTGTGCTTGCCGCCGGCGCGGACGCATTTCTGCGCGGTGGTGGCGCGGACGTAAGGCCGCTTCTCCTGGCCGGTGAAGACGTTCTTGAACTGGACCATGCCCGAATTGGCGAACATCAGCGTCGGGTCGTTGCGCGGCACGAGAGGGCTCGACGGCACGACCTCGTGGCCGTTCTTCTTGAAGTAGTCGAGGAAGGTCGACCTGATCTCGTTGACGCCGGTCATCGCAGTTTCAAGACTCTGGTTGGGGAGCGGGGCCGGGCCTGTCCGGCTTCGATTGGTTTCTAGTCAGCCCGCCAGCCCCTGTCGAGAGAGCCGGTCGGCAAAGCCTTGCGCCCAAACGCAAACGGGCGGCCCTGGAGGCCGCCCGAATACGAATGGGGTCAGGAAGCAGCCCGGCTCAGGCCTCGCCCTCGTCGAGATCGTCCTCGGTCGGGCTCGCCTGGTCGAGGATGCGCTCGGCGACGAGGCCGGAATTCTGCCGGATCGTCGCCTCGATCTTCGCGGCCATGTCGGGATTGGCCTTGAGGAAGGCTTTTGCGTTCTCGCGGCCCTGGCCGAGGCGCTGGCTGTCGAAGGAGAACCAGGCGCCGGACTTCTCGACCATGCCGGCCTTGACGCCGAGATCGATCAGCTCGCCGACCTTGGAGATGCCTTCGCCGAACATGATGTCGAACTCGACCTGCTTGAAGGGCGGCGCGACCTTGTTCTTGACGACCTTGACGCGGACCTGGTTGCCGGTCGCCTCCTCGCGGTCCTTCAGGGTCGAGATGCGGCGGATGTCGAGGCGCACCGAAGCGTAGAACTTCAGCGCGTTGCCGCCGGTCGTGGTCTCCGGCGAGCCGTACATCACGCCGATCTTCATGCGGATCTGATTGATGAAGATGACCATGCAGTTCGAGCGCGAGATCGAGGCGGTCAGCTTGCGCAGGGCCTGGCTCATCAGGCGGGCCTGCAGGCCGGGCTGGACGTCACCCATCTCGCCCTCGATCTCGGCGCGTGGCGTCAGCGCCGCGACGGAGTCGACGACGAGCACGTCGATCGCGCCGGAGCGGACGAGCGTGTCCGTGATCTCGAGCGCCTGCTCGCCGGTGTCGGGCTGCGAGATCAGGAGGTCGTCGAGATTGACGCCGAGCTTGCGGGCATAGACCGGGTCGAGCGCATGCTCGGCATCGACGAAGGCGCAGACGCCGCCCTTCTTCTGGGCCTCGGCGATGGTGTGGAGCGCCAACGTGGTCTTGCCGGAGGATTCGGGACCGTAGATCTCGACGACGCGGCCCTTGGGCAGGCCGCCGACGCCGAGCGCGATGTCGAGGCCGAGCGAGCCGGTCGAGATCGTCTCGATCTCGATCGCCTGCTGGTTCTTGCCTAGGCGCATGATCGAGCCCTTGCCGAAGGCGCGTTCGATCTGCGAGAGCGCGGCGTCGAGCGCCTTGGCCTTGTCCATCGAAGAGCCTTCCACGAGCCTGAGATTCGCCTGATTCACGGGTGCCGCTCCTTATGTCAGGGGCACGGGGTCATCACAACCACGCGCTGTACGAGCACTATGGTCATGATTTGTTCTCATGGGCAAGTTCTTTTTTTGTTCTCTGTCGCGAGGTGGTTCGAGGCAGTCCATGAGCGAACCCGGATCAGGCCGATCGTCAGCCGCCCGCCGCCGCCAAATCGAACGTTCTGTCCCGGTCGGGCGTTGTCTGGATTGCGACGCATCCCGTTGCCGCTCACAATTATCCTGATCAGGGGGCCCGATCATGACCAGTGCCGAACATCTCGCGACATTGCTGCGCAAGATGGAAAGCACGACCGAACTCAGCGGAGAAGAGCGTGAACTGCTGCTGGACCTGCCAGTGGTCACGCGGCGGTTCGACGCGCATCAAGACATGATCCGCGAGGGCGAGCGGACGCGCCATTGCTGCCTGATCCTGGAGGGGCTCGCCTGCCGCTACAAGGTCGTCGGTGACGGCGAGCGGCAGATCCTCTCGCTGCACATCCCCGGCGACATCCCGGACCTGCACTCGCTCCACATCGAGATGATGGACCACAGCCTGGGGACGCTGACACCGGTGCTCGCCGGCTTCATCTCGCATGAGGCGGTCCGCCGCATCACCCGCTCGTCCTACCGGATCGCCGAGGCATTCTGGCGCGAGGCTTTGATCGACGCCGCGATCTTCCGCGAATGGATGGTCGGCATCGGGCGGCGCTCGGCGCTGAGCCGGCTGGCGCATTTCCTCTGCGAGTTCATCACGAAGATGCAAGCCGTCGGCCTGTCCGACGGCGTGACCTGCACGCTGCCGATGACGCAGACCGAGATCGGCGACGCCCTCGGCCTGTCGACGGTGCACACCAACAAGAAGCTGCGCGAACTGCGCCGGGGCCGGCTCGTCGAGATGCGCGGCCGACGGCTGAAGATCCTCGATTGGGACGGCCTGTGCCAGCTCGGCGAGTTCGATCCGACCTATCTCCATCTGCGGCGCTGACATGATGCGTCCGGAATATGAACGGCCACGCGGAACCACCACCCCGCCAAAGCATTGCAGGTCCATGACCCGATACTTCTTCGACACGCTTGAAGACGATACCCTCGACCGCGACACCGAGGGCGTCGAGCTTCCCGACGACGCCGCGGCGCGCAACCAGGCGAAGGCGGCGCTGACGGAGATGGCGCGGGAAAAGCTGCCGAACGGGAACCACATGAACCTGCACGTCCAGGTCCGCCACGAGGCCGGCCACGAGATCTACCGGGCGAGCCTGACGCTGGACGGCCGCAACCCGGACTGAAGCGGTTCTTCCGACCCGCGTTCAGCCCATCGCCGCCTTCACCGTCTCGACAAGCTGCTTCATCGTGAACGGTTTCGGCAGGAACTGGAAATCCTCGCCTTCCGGCAGGTTCTTGCGGAAGGCCTCCTCGGCATAGCCGGAGACGAAGACGACCTTGGTGGCGGGGTTGCGCTGGCGCAGCTCGCCGAGCAGCGTCGGCCCGTCCATCTCCGGCATCACCACGTCGGAGACGACGAGGTCGATCTTGCCGTCCTCGCGCAGGAAGGTGTCGAGCGCCTCGACGCCGGACGCCGCCTCGTGGACCGTGTAGCCGCGCGAGACCAGCATGCGGGCGTTGAGCGCGCGCACCGCGTCCTCGTCCTCGACCAGCAGGATGACGCCGGCGCCGGTGTGGTCGGCAGCGAGGCGCTTGGGCGCTTCCTTGGCGGCGGCCTCGGCGGCGATGTCCTCCTCGGTCGGGACGTAGCGCGGCAGGAAGATGCGGAAGGTCGTGCCCTGGCCGACGACGGAATCGCAGAAGACGAAGCCGCCGGTCTGCTTGACGATGCCGTAGACCATGGAGAGGCCGAGGCCCGTGCCCTTGCCGACCTCCTTGGTGGTGAAGAAGGGCTCGAAGATCTTGTCGAGATGCTCCTGCGAGATGCCTGTGCCGGTGTCCTCGACATCGAGCAGGACATAGTCCTCGGCGGGCAGGGCAGCATAGCCCATGCCGGCCGATTCGTCGGCCGCGACGTTTCGGGTGCGCACGGTGAGCTTGCCGCCGTTGGGCATGGCGTCGCGGGCATTGACCGCGAGATTGACGACGACCTGCTCGAGCTGGCCGAGATCGGCCTTGACCGGCCAGAGGTCGCGGCCATGGCGGACGTCGAGGCCGATCTTGTCGGCGACGACCCGCTTCAGCATCAGCGACAGGTCGGAGAGCACGTCGCCGAGTTCCAGCACCTGCGGGCGCAGCGTCTGGCGGCGCGAGAAGGCGAGCAGTTGCCGCACCAGCGCCGCGGCGCGGTAGGCGTTCTGCTTGATCTGCATGATGTCGGGGAATGACGGATCGGTCGGGCGGTGGCTCGCCAGCAGGAATTCGGACGCGTTGATGATGACTTGCAGCACGTTGTTGAAGTCGTGCGCGATGCCGCCTGCGAGCTGGCCGACGGCCTGCATCTTGCCGGCCTGGTCCATGTTGTCCTTGAGCTTGCGCTCGTCGGTGGTCTCCAGCGCATAGACGATGGCGCGCTCGCCATCGTCGTTCTCGGCCGCCTGGACGGGGGAAAGGTAGAGCCTGGCGGAACGGCCGTCCTCGCCGGCGAGCGCGACGTCGAGCGGCGCGATGTCGACGCGGCCGTCCATGGCCTCTGCGAAGGCGCGATCGAGACCGCTGGCGCCGGGCGCGGCGAAATCCTGCAGGCGCGCAGGTTGCGGCCGGTTCTGGGTCAGGCGGGCGAAGGCCGCGTTGGAGCGTAGGATGGCGCCGGCCTTGTCGATGGTCGCGATCGCCATCGGCGTCGAATGGAAGAAGCGGGCGAAGCGGACTTCCGCATCGCTGCGCTGGTCGGACCCGGCCTCGCCGGAGGTCCGGTTCAGGACGAGCGTTCGCGAGGGTCCGGCGCGGCCGTCGCTGCCGAAGGCGATCTGGTGGTGCAGCCTGACCGGCAAAGGCGCGCCGTTGCGGCGCTTCAGATCGACGTCGAGCACCTCGACGCGGACATCGCCCGGCTGGCCGCGGATCGCCTGGACGAGGGCGGCGGCCGAGGGCGTCGCGATGTCGTCGAGATGCAGGCCGCCGGAGCCGAATCGGGCGAGATCGAAATCGAGCCAGCCGGAGAGGGTGGCATTGAGATAAGAGACCTCGCCATCGGCGTCGATCGAGACGAAGCCGGCGGGCGCATGGTCGAGGTAGTCGATCGCGTGCTGGAGCTCCTGGAAGGCGTTCTCCTGGCGCTCGCGCTCGGGCGTGACGTCGGCGACGGACCATTTCGTCGCGGGCTTGCCGTCGCGGCGTACCGGCGATACGCGCACCCGATACCAGCCGACCGCGCCGCGGCCGTTCAGCGCCGGCTCGAGCCGGACCTCCTCGACCAAGCGGCGGCCCTCTCGCGAGGCGGTGGCGAGCCGGTAGATCGCCTCGGAGACCTCGGCGCGGCCGGTGAAGAGCCGCTCGACCGGGCGGATGTCGCTGGCGCCGCGCGCGCCTGCGAGCGTGAGATAGCTTTCATTGGCGTAGACGATGCGGTTGTCGCCCTCGGTGACGACGATGCCCTCCTCGGCGCCATCGACGATCGTCTTGGTCAGGTCGTTGCGAGCGGCGCGGCCGGAGAACTGCACGAGCCCGATCGCGAACGCGAAGAGCCCGAAGACGCCGGCGACCGAGAGCAGAGCGAGCAGGCCGAGGATCAGCGGCTGGGCCCATTCATTGGCGATGAAGCCGAGCGCGATCGCCGCACCGACGAGCAAGCCCGCGACGAGCAGGATGACGCCGACATGGCCGGGCTTGTCCGAGCGATCGATCGCGGTGGTCACTGTCGCTCCGCTCATTGCGGCTGATCCGTCCCGTCGTTGACCGGCGCGCCCCGGGGCGGCCGCGCGCGTTCCGCGCAACTCGCGAGTTAGGCGCGCCGGCCCTTCAGGCGCAAGACGTATCCGATCACTTCGGCGACCGCCTTGTAGTGTTCGACAGGAATTTCATCGTCGATCTCCACCGTGGCGTAGAGCGCGCGCGCCAGAGGCGGGTTCTCGATGATCGGCACGCGATGCTCGCCGGCGACCTCGCGGATCTTCAGCGCGATCGCATCGACGCCCTTGGCGAGGCAGAGCGGCGCCGCCATGCCGGGCTCGTATTGCAGGGCAACGGCGAAGTGGGTCGGGTTGGTGATGATGACCGTCGCCTTGGGGACGGCTGCCATCATGCGCTTGCGCACGCGCTGGGCCCGGAGCTGGCGCAGCTTGGCCTTGACCTCGGGATTGCCTTCCGAGTTCTTGTGCTCGTCCTTGAGCTCCTGCTTGGTCATCTTCTGGCGCTGGTACCAAGAGTAGCGCTGCCAGGCGAAGTCGCCGACCGCGATCACGGCGAAGAGCGCGAGCGCGCTCGCCATCAGCTTGATCGTCAAGGCGAGCGTCGCCGGCAGCAGGGCGCGCACATCCATCTGTGCGAAGCTCTCGAGCCGGTCGTGCTCGTTCCACAGCGTGATCCAGAGCACGACGCCGATCAGGCCGGTCTTGGCCAGACCCTTGGCGAAATTGACCCAGGCTTCCTTGCCGAACATGCGCTTGGCGCCGGCCATCGGCGAGATTCGGTCGAACTTCGGCATCATCGGCTCGAAGGTCCAGAGCGGCCGGTGCTGGATCAGCGCGCCGGCCAGCGCGGCGCAGAGGATGAAAGCGAGCGGCAGGCCGACCGCCGTGAACCCGGTCATCACGCCCTGCGTCGTCACCGCCATGAAGGCCGAACCCGAGGGGACCTGATGGGCGTTCATCAGGAAGCCGCGCAGCGAGAGCGCCGTGTCGCGGGCGGACCAGCCGGCGGCGACGAGCAAAGCCAGCGTGAAGCCGCAGAGCACGAAGAAAGTGCCTATCTCCTGCGATTTCGGGACGTCCCCCTTCTCGATCGCCTGGTCGAGCTTTCGCTGGGTCGGGTCCTCTGTCCTATCCTCGTTGTCGGCCTCCTCGGACATCGCTCAGTTGCCCCCGAGCTGCTTCAGGAAGTCGCCGAGATCGCCGATGAAGACCGTCATCATCACGCCGATCACCGCGAGCAGCACGAGCATGCCGCCCAGGATCGAGGCCGGCACGGCGAGGAAGAAGACCTGGAGCTGCGGCATCATCCGCGCCAGCACGCCGAGACCGAGGTTGAACAGCAAGCCGAAGACGATGAAGGGCGCCGAGATCTGCACCGCCAGCGCGAAGCCTTGGGTCGAGGCGCGCAGAACCAGCATCATCACGTCGCCGATCTGTGGCATGCCGCCCGGCGGCAGCATACGGTAGCTCTCGTGGATCGCGACGATCGCCATGTGGTGCAGGTCGCTGGTCAGGATCAGCGTGATGCCGAGCATGGTCAGGAGATTGCCGATCGAGGGGTTCTGCTGCCCGCCCGTCGGGTCGATCGTGGTGGCGAAGCCGAGCCCCATTGTCTGGGCGACGATGGCGCCGGCCGACTGGAGACAGGCCATGACGAGCCGGGCCGAGAAGCCGATGACGAGGCCGATCAGGATCTCGGAGACGAGGAGGCCGACGAGCCCGGCCGGCTCGGTCGGGATGCGGATCAGAGGCCGCGCCAGCGGCACCAGCATCAGCGCGACGAAGAAGGCGAGCGAGAGCCTTGCGCGCGAGAAGATGAAGCGTTCGCCGATGCCGGGCATCAGCATCACCAGCGTGCCGACCCGCGCGAAGACGAGCACGAAGAGCGCGCCGATCTCGGGCAGGATCGCGATCTGCATCGCTTCGCGCTGACCTCTGCGCACGATCACGTCCGATTCGGACGAAATTGTCCGAATCGGACGTGATCTATTCAATACGTTTAGAGCATTGCTGACGCGAAAAACCGGTTCCCACTTTTTCGCGCAATGCTCGTCGGGACGCCGTCCAGCCGGCCCGGCGAAAGCGGGGACGAGCGAAAGCGGCAGGCTCATTCGCCCGTGGCGATTCGGACGGCGACCCGTCCCATATAGCCTGCCAGAGCGTCGCCCATGAACGGGAGAAACAGCATCAGTGCGACGAAGGTCGCGAGGATCTTCGGCACATAGACCAGGGTCTGTTCCTGGATCTGGGTCAGTGCCTGGACCAGCGAGACGGCGAGGCCGACGACGAGCGCGACCACCATCAGCGGGCCGCCGGCCTTGAGGAAGACGACGATGCCGTCGCGGGCGACGTCGAGGATGGCTCCGGAGGTCATGGTCTCGTTCCCGAACTGAGCGCCGTCACACCGGCATCCGCATGATTTCCTCATAGGCCGCGATGACCTTGTCGCGGACCGCGACCAGGGTCTCGATCGCGGCCTCGCTCTCTGCGACGGCGGTGACGACGTCGACCAGGTCGGAACGGCCGGCTGCGACGGCCGCGGTCTGGGTGTCGGCCTTCCTGCCGGCATCGGCGGTCGTCTCCAGCGCCTTGCTGATCAGCGACGAGAAATCGGCGCCGCCTGCCTCGCCTGCCGTCGAGGCGAGCGGCTTGCGCATCAGGTTGGTGCCGCCGATTCCTTGGCCCATCCCCTGGATCGAGGCATAGGCGCCGGCGGCGAAGCTGGGTGTGGCCATGATGCTCTGGTCCCCGATCAGGCGCGCAGGATGTCGATGGTGCGCTGGATCATCCGGCGCGTGGAGCTGATGAGGTTGAGGTTGGCCTCGTAGCTGCGCTGGGCCTCGCGCATGTCGACCTGCTCGACGAGCTGGTTGACGTTGGGCATGCGGACATTGCCGGAAGCGTCGGCGGTCGGGTTGCCGGGGTCGAATTTGGAGCGGAACTGGCTCTGGTCGCGTTGGACGCGGCCGAGGCTGACGACCTGGGCGTCGAGCTCGCGGTCGAGCTTGTACTGGAAGGTCGGGATCTTGCGGCGATAGGGATCGGCGCCGGCGCGCTCAGGTCCGGAATCGGCGTTGGCGATGTTCTCGGCGATGACGCGCATGCGGCCGGACTGGCTGCGCAGGCCCGACGCCGCGACGGCGATGCTCTTGATCAGGTCCATGATGCGCCTCCTCGTCCTGCGACTTGCCTCACCGGCCCAATTCCTGCCTCAACGACCCTTGCCGATCGCGATCTTCATCAGCCCCAGCCCCTTGCTGTAGAGCGAGGCGGCGAGCTGGTAGTCGCTTTGGTTCTGCGCCACCTTCATCATCTCGTCCTCGAGGCTGACCGCGTTGCCGTTCGGCGTCGTCTCGAAGCGGCTGGCCTTCTGGCTGTCGAACTTGCCGCGCTCGGCTGCGGACATTCCCATATGCCCGGCGCTGGTCGTGGCCAGCGTGACGGCGCCTTGGCTCCCGGTGCGGATCGAAGGCGCCTTGAGATCGAGCGGGCGGAAGCCCGGCGTATCGGCGTTGGCGACGTTCTCGGCGAGGACCTTCTGGCGCGACTGATGCCAATGCATGCGCGTCTTCAGCGCCTGCATCAGGTTGCCGCCTGCGCCCGTCACCGTGTCGGCCATCGCCGTTCGCCCCGTCTCGCCGCCGGAAAAGCAGCGTCTCGCTGGGCAAATATTGCCGGGTTCAGGGTTAATGAAGCGTTAATCCGGGCCGGGTTCGGCGATTGGGTTAACCACGCGTTCACCATGTTTCCCGGAAGGTGAAGCGCTATGCTATAGCCAAGGTGTTGTAGGCTCGGCGGAAACTCCAGCCGCATCGCCGTCGCATATGAGGCAGACCTTGCAGACGTTGTTCGGGTTCGATCTCTCGACCGGCCAGAAGTGGATCATCGCTTTTGCCGTCATCCTGGTGCTGCTGGCGCTGCTCGGGCTGTTCGCCCGCCAGATCAAGGGCGGCCGCCTGCGGATCAAGGGCCAGGGCGGCGGACGGGCGCGGCAGCCGCGGCTCGGCGTGGTCGACATGTACGACCTCGACCGGCAGCGCCAGCTCATCCTGATCCGGCGCGACAATGTCGAGCATCTCGTCATGATCGGCGGCACCACCGACGTCGTGGTCGAGACCAACATCATGCGCAGCGGTGCGCGCGCACAGGCGGCGGCGCCGGTCGAATTTGTGCAGCCGGAGCGCACCGTCGCGCCGGACATCCTGTCCGCGGCCGAGCCGCCCGCCGCGGCCGATCTGCTGCCGCCCTTGCCGACGCGCCCGGCGCAGCCGCAGCCGCCGGTCCGCGCCGCGCCGCCGCAAAAACCGGTCGAGCCGCCGGTCGCAGCTGCGATAGCGGCGACCGCCGCCGTGGTCGCGGCCCCGGCCGTCGCCGCCCTGGCGCGGAACGAGGACAAGGCGCCGCCCGCGCCAGTCGAGGTGCCGACGCCGAGCGTGCAGCCGCCGAGTTTCGCGCGCGACCACGCGCCATCGCCGGCCGCGAGCGCAGTCGAGCTCGACGACATGACGCGCCAGCTCGAGGAGGCGCTGAAGCGTCCCTATTCGGCGGTTCGCCCGGCGCAGCCGGCCTCGACCGAGCCGGTCATCGAAGCGCCGCCGGTCGTCGCTCCGGCCCGTCAGCAGGAACCGACGATCGAACCGCCCAAGATCGAAGTGCCGCCTATCGTGCCGGCTCCGGCGATGGCCGAGGCTGAACCCGAGCCGGAGGCGACCTCCGAACCGGTGGTCGAGGAGTTGCCGCCGCTGCCGCCGCCGAGCCCGCCGGCGCCGCCCGCCGCCACCGGCAAGCCGATCAGGCTGCCGGCCGATGTCGAGGCCGAACTCGAAATCGCGCTCGGCCTGAAACCCGAGCGCGTCTCGCCCTTCGCCGACCGGCCTGCACCGCCGACGCCGCCTCTGCTGGAGGCGCCCGTCTTCGAGGAACCGGGCGAGCCGGAGCCGCAGCCCGCTGCCGCCGCGCCCGAAGTGATCGTGACGCCGCCGCCCGCGCCGGAGCCAGAGCCGATCGAGCCGGTGATCGCCGCGAAGGAGCCGGTCGTCGAGGAGGTCGCTCCGGCCGAGGCCGAGCCGGCGGCGCCCGCCGCCCCGCCACCGCCGAAGCCCGCCGCGATCGACCCGTTCTCGGTCGATGCGATCGAGGCCGAGTTCGCGCGCCTGCTCGGCCGCGATCCGAAGAAGGGCTGAACCGCGTTCTGGCTGCGGCCGGCGCGATCAACAGGAATGTCGCTGCCCGCGACGCCCTGAAGCAGGCCGGGCGGTTGCCCGCCGGAGAGGCTGAGCCTTAGCGTGGCAGCGCCCGATCGACTGAGTCGGGCGCTGGCCCGGCCGCCCTGTGACATCGACCCATCACCATCCCAGGCGTCTTCCGGCCGGCGTCCTGCGCGCCGGCCTCCGCTCGGTCCTGTTGCTGGTCGCGCTGGCGGGGCCCGCCGGTGCGCAGACGCTCTCGCTCGATCTGGGGCAGGGCGGCGGCGTCGCCGAGCGGGCGCTTCAGCTCATCGCCGTCATCACGGTGCTGTCGCTGGCGCCGTCGATCCTGATCATGGTGACGTCGTTCACGCGCATCGCGGTGGTGCTGTCACTGCTGCGCTCGGCCTTGGGCACGCAGACCGCGCCGCCCAACGCGGTGATCATCGGGCTCGCGCTGTTCCTGACCGGTTTCGTGATGGCGCCGACCCTGCGCGAGGCCTACAGCGTCGCGATCGAGCCGCTGACCGCCGGGCAGATCCAGCCGCGCGAGGCCTATGAGCGCGGCGTCGTGCCGTTCAAGACCTTCATGCTCAAGCATGTCCGCGAGAAGGACCTGCAGCTCTTCATGGAGATGTCGCGCGAGCCCGTTCCGGCGACGCCGCAGGAGGTCCAGATCCAGGTGCTGGTGCCGGCCTTCATGATCTCGGAGCTCCGGCGGGCCTTCGAGATCGGCTTCCTGCTGTTCGTGCCCTTCCTGATCATCGACCTCGTCGTCGCCTCGATCCTGATGTCGGTCGGCATGATGATGCTGCCGCCGGTGACGGTGGCGCTGCCCTTCAAGCTGATCTTCTTCGTGCTGGTGGATGGCTGGGGGCTGGTCGCGGGGTCGCTGGTGAAGAGTTACGGGGGGTAGGGCGTCCGAGATGGCTGCTTCCGACCCGTTGCGGTCATCGCGGATCAACTTGGAAGTAGACATCAATTGGTGCGGGCGAGGTGCACCGCGCCCCTCCTTGCCCAATTCGTATCAGGTATGCTGGCGTCGCGGCTCGAGGGCACGATCTGCTTCACGTCGACCGCCGCGTTCGGCAGCTGCCACCAACTGCTGCTCCTAGCTAGCGCTCCGCGGATGCCGCCAATCCCGGGTACTTCCAGGCGAGCGTAAGCGCACGCGCGATGAAGAATACCGCTTGCGCTAACCACAGGCCATGATTGCCGAGCCACGGCAACGCGATCGCCAACGCCGCGAGGTAGGCGGCGAAACTCAAGAGCATCATGTTGCGCATGTCGACCGTGCGCGTCGCCCCGATGAACACGCCGTCAAGCAGGAAGCAGCCGACCGCGACCAGCGGCAGGCTCGCGACCCATACGAAATACACGCCCGCCTGCGCCCGCACCTCGTCATTCGTCGTCATGAAGGCGATGATCGGCTCGGTGGAAAACCATAGTACCACACCGATCAGCGCACCGGTGATCCCGGCCGCGATCGCAGCCAGCCGGACGGAGAGATCGAGGCGCGGCCTATGACGTGCGCCGACCGCCTGTCCGACCAGTGTTTCAATGGCATGGGTGTAACCGTCGAGTAGGAAGTAGGTGATCATCAGGAGGCTTGCGAGCAGCGCGTTGGCTGCGAGCACGGCGTCGCCCTGGGTCGCGCCGAGGCGGATGAAAATCTGGCCGACGGCGAGGACGCAGACGGTGCGGATCATGATGTCGCGGTTGGCCGCGAACAGAGCGCTGAGTTTCGCTTTGTCGAGCAGCGTCGCGCGCGAAGCCATGGCGCCGTGAAGGGCCAACTCGCGCCGGGCGTAGTACAGCCCACCAGCTACCGCTGTGATCTCTGACAGAAGCGCCGCGAGCCCGACGCCGGACACCCCCAAGCCGAACACCGGCACGAACACGAGAGCGAACGCAATATTCAGGGCATTCGCCAGTAGCTGTATAGAGAACGCCACCATCGTGCGCCCGAGGCCGATGAACCAGCCGAGCAATGCGAAGTTGGCGAGGCCCGCCGGTGCCGCCCAGATGCGCCAGTCATAATAGGCCGTCGTCGCCGTCTGCACGGCCGGTGAGCCACCGAGGAACCACAGAAATCCGCGCCGGATCGGCGCCTGGAACACGACGATGGCAACGCCGAGCACAGCGGCGATCAGCAGGGCGCGTTGTAGCGTTGCGGCGATCTCGGTCCTGTCCCGCGCGCCATAGGCCCGCGCCGTGAAGCCCGTGGTGCTCATGCGCAGAAAGCCGACGCACCAGTAGATGGCGTTGAAGATTGAGGCGCCAACAGCGACGCCGTCGATCAGCGCGGCGTCCCCGAGCTGGCCGATCACGACCGCGTCGACGAAGCCGATCAGCGGCGTCGAGGCGTTGGCGAGCATGATAGGAGCAGCCAGCGCGATGACGCCCCATAGCGTGGGCATGGGTGTAGGCGGGGGTGCGTCGCGCTTCGTGTCGGTATGCATCAGTGTGCGCCAACGCGGCCACGCTGCAGTGTCATGATCGGCCGGAGCGGCATCACGATGACGGGCTCGACGATGAGGTACTTGTTGGCCGACTCTCAAGTCAACCTCTCGATCGCACGCAGCACTATCAACGCGGGTGATGAACGCGCGCTGATTATCCATAGTTGCTTTTGCCTGCTTGCTGGCAATCCGCCTCGGCCGCCAGCGCGCCGCGGTCGAGGATTGTGATGCGTTGGCGCTGACTGGGATATGCCTGGGTTCAGGCAGAAGGACAGGGACGAGAGCCTCATGCTGATGATCGGGGCGCGGGATGGGCGGGGAACCCCTATCCTGTAAGGGGAGGGTGCTCGCGCCGTGGTCGGCTCGGTCGCGTCGAAAGAAATCTTATCCCCGGTGCTTCCCCGCACCCTTACTCTGCCTCCACCTCATCCCTGAGGGGCGGCCATCCGGAGGCACGCCGATGGTTGGGATGGGGCGGCGCCTGCGGCTGGCTTTGCACGCCAGACCCGGGAGGCTTCGGGGCACCGCCCTGTGGGTACTACGGCCCCTGCGCGAGGAGCTTCGCTGGAACGGTCGGCGGCATCACGCCCTCGTCCCATGCCCGAGTAGACGCGACGAGGCGATGAGCCGAACTGGCGTCGAAACCGCTCGCGGCGGGGGATGGCCGACGACCCGATGAGCGCGGCCCGGAGTCTATCAGAACGCCGACGAGCGGAGCGCCACGGGGCGTGCGGGCAGTGGCTCAATCTGCCCGCGCCGCGACCTGGCTCAATGGTTGCGGCCTACATTCCACCGCGCCTCGCGGCGCTCCGCTGCCCCTCATCGAGAACCGACGCGGACACGCGGGCGGAGAAGTCGGCGTTTTGTCTCAGCCGCGTCCGGGCGCGGCGGGCGGTGGCGACGCGGCGCCTTGCGGGGAGGGTGGGGTGGCCGGCGCCTGCCCTTCAGCCGGCGCCTCCGGCTTCGGCCGCTGGCGCACGGCGGTCGAATAGTTCGGATAGCGCTCGCGATAGGCCTTCATGAAGTCGCCGAGCGTGTCGGAGCCGGCGGCGGCGCGAGCCATCTCGCGGATGTCGGCGGGTTTCGCGCGGCTCGCGCCGGTGACGAAGGCGAAGGTGCGGGCGTCGCTGCTCTCAGCCATCTTGGCGGCGAATTTTCCGCGCAGCCGGTCGAGCGAGAGCGCCTCGTTCGACATCACATAGGAGATCGCAGCGCGCATCACGTCGGCGCGGGCCGTCTCGCTCAAGGGCTCGTTGCCGCGCCAGACCTCGCCGAGGATGCGCTCATGCGTTTCGCCGGCCTCGCGCCAGCGCCGCCCGGTCCAGAAGATGTCGGCCTGCAGGCGGTCGACTTCTGCTCCGCGCTCGTTCTCGAGCAGTTCGAGCGCCTGGTCGGTCCGCGAGAGATCGGAGAGCGCTTTGGCCTCCAGCAGCAGGCGGGCGCGCTTGACGTCGGAGGGCAGCTCGACCAGCCGGGTCGTGGTGATGGCGCGCAGCGCGTCGGCCGGCTTGCCGCTCATCAGCGCGATCATCGCCAGGCGGGCGGCCACCGTCGAGCGTGCCGCGCCGTTCAGGCGTTTCTCCATCTGGTAGCGCAGGATCTCGCTCGCCTGGTCGAGCAGGTCGAGCTCGACCAGCCTGTCGGCGAGCATGCGGGTGATCTCGTCACCGCGCCGGCCGATCGGCAGGAACTCCTTGAAGTCGTAGAACAAAGCGAGTGCGTCGATCCGCGACAGCTCTTCGCCGCCCTTGCTGCTGAAGAGCTCGGCGAAACGCTGCGCCGTCTCGTCATGCATGCGGCGTGTCAGCGGATTGTCGGGATAGGTCTCGTTGGCGCGCCTGGCGACCATGAAGGCGTCGCGCCAACGCTTCCGGTCGGCATAGAGGCGGCTGAGCTCCGAGAGGGCCTCGATCTCGAGATCGCCGCCGCGCCAGGTGATCGAGACGGTCTCGAGCTTCGCCATCACCTCGTCGGGGGTGAAGTCGGCGCGCTTCTCGGTCTGGACGAGCTTGACCGCGCGCAATTGCGCCTCGGCCGCGACCGGCCGGCTGCGCGCCTCGAACAGCGGCTTGTAGCCGTTGATGGCGGCTTCCGGGCGGCCGCCGGCATCGTCGAGCAAGGCACGCAGCAGGGCGACGCGTTCGGAATCGACGAGATCCGGCGGCATGTCGGCGAGCTTCTGGATCTCCCGCTCGGCGATGGCGAGATCCTGCGTGGCGATGGCGGCACGGGCCATGGCGACGCGCAGCTCCGGCTGCAGTTCCAGCGGATAGCGCGCCAGGATCGCTTCGGCGCGCCGGAAGTCGGCGAGGGCAGGGGCGTTGCGGCCCAGCCGCTGCTCGGCCAGCGCTCGCCACAAGCCGGCCTCCGCGTCCTCGCGGATCGGCCCGGCTTCGAAGGCGCGGATCGCCTCCTCGTTGCGGTTCATCTGCGCGGCGATCAGGCCCTTGAGGAACAGCGCCTCGCGGTTCGTGCGCGTCGCGGCGTCGTCGGCCATCATCACGGCCAGTGGGCCTGCGGCCTCCGGCATCAGGCCGTTGACCGCATAGAACCGCGCCAGCGCCAGCCGCGCCTCCGATTTGCGGCCGCGCGAGGCATCGGCGACATCGCGCAACAGCGCACGCGCGCCATCGCGGATCGAGCCGGTGCGCAGCTTGTTCCAGAGCTCGGGATCGATCAGCGGCGGCAGCACTGCCGCGGGCTTGGCGGTCTCGTCCTGAGCCGGCGCGGCGACATCGAGCGTCACGGTCAGTCCGGCGGCGCGGCCGATCTGGACCTGCTCGGTGCCGGCCCGGACGATCACGTCGTCGGCGCGCGGCGCGACCGCGACGCCGTGGGCGGTCGGGATCAAGCCGAACTCGACGAACTGATAGGGTTTCGCCAGCGTGCGCGGCGGGCCGAACGCCGTCGCCACGGCCAGCGCCAGGCCGGAAGGGCCGGGCTCCAGCCAGTGCACGCCGGTCATGCCGGCGAGCGGGGCTGTAACGATGGTCTGGCCGCGTTCGTCGACGCTGCGATAGGGCGCGATCGCGTCGGCCGGCTTGCCGGCCTCTTCGCCCAGGCTCAGCATCCAAATCGTGCCGTTGTCGACCATGCGGACGAGCTGCTGGCTCGCCAGGCGCAGCCGCACGATCGTGACCTTGCCCTCGCGCGTCACCACCGCCTCGTCGACGATCTTGGGCAGGACGCCCTTGAGATCGGCCGGATTGATGGTGTCGCGGGTGTCGAAGACCAGCGTCGCGACGCCGGCCTCGACATAGGCCGCCGCACCCGTCGCGCGCGGGAAACGGAAATCGATATGGCCGCCTTGGCCGCCGGCCGCGGCCTCGATCTTCACCGGCTGCGGGTTCGGATCGGCCGGCGGCTGCACCGCGGCTGCTGCGGGTTTGGCCTCTGCCGCCGGCACAGCCGCCGCCTCGCCGGGCTTGGCGGGTTTGACGGCGGGTGCGGCTGGTGCCGCGACCGGCGTCGTGCCGACCTGGGGACTCGCGAGCGTCGGTCCGACCGGCTTGACCGGACGCAGCAGGTCGATCGTCGAGCCGTCTTCGTCGCGGAAGTTGCGGATCGTCCAGTCCTTCGGGATCTCGAACTGGAGCTTGGTCGAGGCTTGATCGACGTCGTGGCCGACGAGCGTGATGCCTTCGGGCAGGGCTTGGCGGATCGCGCGTGGATCGACGGCGAGCGGCTGGTCGAGGCTGACGATCAGCGTGCCGTCGTTGAGATCGGTCTTCAGCGAGGGCTCGCCCGGCGCCTGCAAGATCAGCCGGTCGAGGGTCGGCAGCTTGGCGGCGCGCAGAGTCAAAGGCTTCGGCGCCGGCTGCGGCTGGCGCGCGGCTACGCGGTTGCGCTCCTCCGCAAGGCGCAGCCGCTCGGCCATCTGGGCTATCACCTCCGGCGGCGGGCCGGGTAGGAGGCCGGTCCAGGTCTCCGGGATGAGGTCGACGAAGACCCTGTCGCCCGCCTCGATCAGGTTCGCCTTGTAGGTCCGTGTCAGGGCGAAGCGCATGCCGCGGCCGTCGGGGTCGACACGGGCCATGGCGATGTAGTCCGGCAGTTCGCGCACGACCTTTCCGACATCGACCTTGACCGGTCCGGCGAAGGCGACGACCAGCACGCCGTTCGAGACCCGTACGCGGGTCGGCGTCGCTTCGTCGAAGGAAAGCGCGAGACGGCCGAAGCCCGGCGGCATCGCCTCGCCGCGCAGGCTCGCGCTGGCGGCGAGCGCGGAAGCGCTCAGGCCCAGGCCGAGCGAGAGCGCGGCGAGCCCGATACTCAGAGCGAGGGAACGCGGAACACGCAAACCGGCAGACTCGACCCGAACGCCACACGACCGGGTCCAGCCGGCGAGATGCCATCGCAGCGGACCCTGAACGGACGCTAGCGCGTCAAGGATAACGCGGGGTTAAGTGCCGGCCTCTCAGCGCCGGCGCGGCGCGATCGCCGGCAGCTCGTTGCCGGGCAGGGGGGCGAGTTCCGCCGAGGCGCGCTTGAGCCCGCCGCGCGCAGTCATCGCCAGCGCCACCGTCAGCTTCTCGGCGCGGTCGGGCGACATCGCCGCCAGCACGTCCGACATCTTGCGTGGGTTCATCTGCTGCACGACCGGGACGAGGACGTCGAGGCCGAGTCGGTCGAAGACGCGGGCGGCGTCCTTGGGCTTCATCGCCTCATACATGATGACGAGGTTCTTGACCGCCTTGGCTTCGTCCTCGGCCGGCTTGCCCCTGGGGCCGTCGACCTTCTCCTCCAAGGATTTCAGGTCGCCGAGCCGGCCGTCGAGCTTCTTCTCGGCGGTGTCGAGCAGTTTCTCGCGCATGTCGAGTTCGCGCATCCGCGCCTCGATCTCCTCGCGGCGCTCGCCGAGCCGTTCCAGGATCGCCTTCTCGGAGGGCGAGACCGGTTGTTTGGTGCCGTTGACGATGCCGGCCTTGTTGTTGGGGTTGGCGTCACGAGCGGCCTGCGCCTTGGCGTCGGCCTCCCCCTTCTCCTGTTCCTTCTTCGGCTCGGGCGCGGGATTCGATCCCGTCGTCTCGGGATCGCGGAAGGTCTGCGTGCCCGGCGCCAGGGCGTCGGGGGCGTTGGCGATCGTCTTAGCGGTCGCCAAGACCTGCTTCTGATCGGAGAAGGCGCGCGGGCTCGCCGGAATCGTGCCGGGATAGGGCTCCGCCGTCCAGGCGAGCAGCTTCAGCGCCAGGAGGCTCATGGCGCCGAGGATGACCGCTGGAATCAGGCGGGGGCGTTCGATCACGCAGCCTGTTCCTCCAGGCGACGGGCGGCGCGGGCGCGGATCGCGGCGGCGGATTCGGCGGCGCTGGTCAACCGCGACACCGGCGTCGGCTCGGGCGTGGCGGGCTGCGGCGCCTTGGGCGCGACCAAGGTCGCGGCGCTGACGATCTGGGTGATGCGCTCCATCACCACCTGGCCGGCCTCGACCTGGGCGGCGAGATCGGCGGCGTAGCGCTCGGCGGTGCGCAGGCGCTCGGCGAGCGTGCGATCGCAGTCGCCGACGGTCAGCTTCAGGCCGGCGATGGCACGCTCGGCAGTGTCGGTCGCGGAGATCAGCGCGCCGATGGTCTGGCGCATGCCGGCCTCGTCCGCCTTCAGCCGCTCGATGCGCTTGGCCAGGACGTAGCAGGTGATGATGGTCGCGACGAGGAGGCTGGCGACCAGGGCATCGGCGATGAGGGTGATCGTCATGTCTATCCGCTACGGTTACGCGTCAGGAGGGGGAGCCGAGATGGCTGGTCGCGCTGTCGAAGGCAGCGATCGTCGTCTTGGAACGGCGCAGAGGGCTGACGACCTGAACGGCGATCTTGCCGTCGACGCGGCCGATGCGGCCCTCGCTGACCATGAAGTCGCCACAGCGCAGCGCCACGACCGAATCGGGTCTGGCGTCGAACATCAGGGTGTCGCCGATCTCGAGCTTCATCATGCGCTTCAGCGGCATCTGCGTCTCGTGCAGCACACAGGTGACGTCGACATCGGTCTGCCAGACCTCGGTCGCGAGATGGTTCTCCCAGATCGGATCGCGCCCGAGCTTCTCACCCATGAAGCTTTCGAGCAGGAGCTCACGGATCGGCTCGATCGTCGCATAGGGCAGGAGCAGGTGCAGCGAGCCGCCGCGGCCTTCCATGTCGAATTTCAGCTCGACGCGGATCGCGGCGTTGGCCGGGCGCGAGATCGAGACGAAGCGCGGGTTCGACTCGATGCGGTCGACCGTGAAGGTCACCGGCGAGAGCGGTTTGAAGGCGGCCTCGGCGTCGCTCAGGATCAGCGCGATGACGCGCTTCAGCATGCTGATCTCGATCGAGGTGAACGGGCGGCCGTCGACGCGCGGGGCGGGCTGGCCGCGCTTGCCGCCGAACATGGTGTCGAGCACCGAATAGATCAGCGAGGACTCGATCGTGATCAGGCCAAAATTGTCCCATTCCTCAGCCTTGAACACCGAGAGCATGGCGGGCAGCGAGATCGAGTTGATGTAGTCGCCGAAGCGCACCGAGCGGATGCTCTCGAGCGAGACCTCGACATTGTCGGTGAAGAAGTTGCGCAGGCTGGTCGAAAGCAGGCGCACCAGACGCTCGAAGATGATCTCGAGCATCGGCAGACGTTCATAGGCGACCGAGCCGGAATCGACGATCGCCTGGATGCCGTTGCGGGCATCCCTGTCTTCGCCGGAGGAGAAACCGAGCATCGTGTCGATTTCTTCTTGCGACATCAGGCGGTCGGTACCGCCTTCCTGTTCGCCTTCCTCCTCCACCATGTCGGGCATGGTGGCCCATTCGGCCGCCATCCCCTCCGGGGTCAGCGGCTCGTCCTTGGGCTTGCCCGTGGTCGGATCGAGATCGTTGCTCATGATGTCTGTCGGATGGAGATCGGTCGAAAGCGAAAGGACAGGTCAGCCGGTCACTGGACCAGGAGTTCCTTGAACAAGACCGCGTCGATCTTGGCCGGATAGACCGTGACGTTGACGCGGCGCAGCAGCTCCTCCTTCAGCCGGTACATCCCGGCCGAACCTTCGAGGTCGGCGGGCCTGAGCTCGCGCATGAAGACCTGGAAGGCGTCCTCGACACGCGGCAGCAGCGGCTTGATGTCTTCGGAGACCTTGGCGTCGGCGATCTCCAGCACGACCTTGATCTTCATGATCGGCTGACGGTCCTGCTGGCCGCCGCTGGTGATGCCGATCATCATGTCCTTCATCTCGACGAAGGTGGCGGGCTTCTTGGCGGCCTTGGCCATCTCCGCGGCGGCGATCGCCTCCGCGGAAGGCTTCTTCAGGAAGAAGAACCAGCCGCCGCCGCCCGCGGCCGCGAGCACCACCACGGCGCCGACGATCATGATCAGCTTCTTCTTGCCGCCGCCAGCCGGGGCGGCCTCGCCTTCGGCGCCCGCTTCCTCGGTCTTCTCGGGCTTCTTCGACATCGCAACACCGCCTCGGGCCGGGGCGTGCGACATGCATGGCCTGCCCCCATCCGACACCCTGACCAATCACGGTTAACGCGTCGTTAAGGGCGGCAGATTTTGCCGGGCTGTTTCTGCCTGACGACGCTGTCTTGCCGAGTGCTCCACATATCATGAAAATGGATATTATCGATATATTTCAATTGGATAGGGGGCATTAACCATGCTGGCACAGCGCTTGCGGCGAGACCGGTGCGATGGCTGCGCTGGGGAGCGTCGAAGCGATCGCGGGACAATTCGGGAGACCATGCCGTGGAGAACGCGCTTCTCGTCGGCCTGTCGCGCCAGGTGGCCCTGGCGCGCGAGCTGGATGTCATCGCCAACAACATGGCGAATGTGAACACCAACGGCTTCAAGGCGCGCTCGGCGCGCTTCAACGAATTCGTCATGCCTGTCGCGCGGGCCGAAACCTTCGCGCCGCGTGACCAGCAGCTTTCCTTCGTCATCGACAAGGGTACGCCGATCGACCTGACCCAGGGCACGATCGAGCGCACCGGCAATCCGCTCGACGTCGCGCTGCGGGCCGACAACTATCTCGTCGTCCAGACGCCGAATGGCGACCGCTACACCAGGGCCGGCTCGCTCGCCGTCAATGCGCGCGGCGAACTCGTCACCCAGGCCGGGCAGGTGGTGATGGGCGAGGGCGGTCCGATCCGCTTCGGACCCAGCGAATTCGACGCCAAGATCGCCTCCGACGGCACGGTGTCGAGCAGCGAGGGCATCAAGGGCAAGCTGCGCCAGGTCAAGTTCGACAATCCGCGTGCCTTGACCAGCGACGGCAACAACCTCTTCGCCTCGACCGCTGCGGCCCAGCCGGCCGGGCCGCAGGCCCGCGTCGAGACCGGCGCGATCGAAAGCTCCAACGTCAAGGCGATCATCGAGATGACCCGCCTGATGGAGGTGCAGCGCTCCTATCAGAGCGTCGCCAACATGATGACGAAATCCGACGAGCTGCGCAGCAAGGCGATCGCCCGCCTCGCCGACCAGCAGGCCTGAGGAACCCACCGATGCGCGCCCTGCAGACCGCCGCGACCGGCATGATGGCCCAGGAACTCAACGTCCAGGTCATCTCCAACAACATCGCCAACGTGCGCACGACAGGCTTCAAGCGCCAGCGCGTGCATTTCCAGGACCTGCTCTACGAGAACTTCCGGCGGGCCGGTTCGGCGACCTCCGACCAGAACACGCAGGTGCCGGCCGGCACCTTCGTCGGCTCGGGCGTCAAGACGGTCTCGACCGGCCGGGTGATGACCCAGGGCAACCTGACCCCGACCGAAAAGCAGTACGACGTCGCGATCCGCGGCGAGGGCTTCTTCAAGATCAAGATGCCGGACGGGCGCACCGCCTATTCGCGCGACGGTTCGTTCGATCTCGATTCGCAAGGGCAGCTCGTCACCCGCGACGGCTACCAGGTCGAGCCGGGCGTCACGATCCCCAACAACGCGACCAGCGTCTCGATCAATGCGCAGGGCACTGTCGAGGTTCAGATTCCCGGCCAGACCGCGCCGCAACAGCTCGGCCAGATCCAGCTCGCCCGCTTCATCAACAAGGTCGGGCTGGAATCGGTCGGCGACAACCTGTTCGTGGAGACGGCCGCCTCGGGCACGGCGATCGACGGCGTCGGTGGCGGCGAGGGCTTCGGCACGCTGCAGCAGAACTATCTCGAGGAAGGGAATGTCCAAGCGGTGACAGAGCTCTCCTCCCTGATCGCGGCGCAGCGCGCCTACGAGATGAACTCCAAGGTCATCACCGCCGCCGACCAGATGATGTCGGCGACGAGCCAGATGTTCCGCGGTTGAGGACGGGAGCCATGATGATCCGTCTCGCGACCTTCTGCAGTGCGCTCGCCGTCGCCGGCGGCGTCTTCTCCCTCGCCTGCGGCGCGCTAGCCGCGCAGCCGAACCACAATGGCCGCGCGATCGCCGTCGCCGCGGTCGCTCCGGCGGCGGTGGTCGCGCCGGCGCCGTCGCGCTGGCTGCTGCGCCCCGAGATCACGCTGACGCGCGATCTCGTTTCCTTCGGCGACCTGATCACCGGCCTGCCGGCTGATGTCGCCACGACGCCGGCCTTCCGCGCACCGGCGCTCGGCGAGACCGGCACGATCCAGGTCGCGCGCATCGTCGAGGCGGCCAAGGCCGCCGGCTTTCCGCACGAGGCCACGGAGCTCGAGAACCAGGGTTTCGCCCAGGTCGTGGTGACGCGCGCCGCCCGCCGGATCACGGCGGCCGATCTGGAGGCCGCGGTCAAGGCCGGGTTGCACGAGCGCTTCGGCGTCGATGCCAGCATGCTGGCGCTCTCGATCGACGGCGGCGCGCCGGCGATCGCGGTCGAGCCCGAGCTGACCGGCGAGGTCGCGGTGCTCGATCTCGGCTACGACCAGCGTTCGCGCCGGTTGCAGGCGCGTTTCATGGTGCCGGGCAGCGCGGCGCTGCGCCTGAAGCCGCTGCGCATCACCGGCCAGCTCGTCGAGACCGTCGAGGTCGTGGTTCCCAGGCGCACCATCGCCCGCGGCGAGACGCTGGCCAAGGCCGACGTCGTCATCGAGCGGCGCCCGCGCGACGGCCAGTCGACCGACCTGATCTCCGATGCGCGCGCCGCGATCGACAAGGTGGCGCGCCGCGGGCTCGCGGCCGGGTTGCCGCTGCGTGCTGGCGACGTCCAGCGCGAGGAGATCGTCGCCAAGGGTGATCTCGTCACCATCGTCTACGAGGCGCCGGGGCTAATGATCACGCTGCGCGGCCGGGCCGGCGAGGCCGGTGCCATGGGCGACGTCGTCTCCGTCACCAATCCTCAATCCAAGCGCACGCTGCAGGGCACGGTCAGCGGTCCGGGCCGGATCTCGGTCCAGGCCTCGGCCGCCGGCCGCGTCGCCAGCGCTCCCTGATCTCGTTCAGTTGCGGATCCCGATCATGACGACCAGCGTCCTTTCCCGCCTCTCCGCCCTGCTGCTGCTCGGCGTCTCGCTCAGCGCCTGCGGCGCGGTCGACCGGCTCGCCAATGTCGGCCAGCCGCCGGCGCTCTCCGCGATCGAGGATCCGACCGCCGCGAAGGGCTACAAGCCGGTACAGATGCCGATGCCGGCGGTGGAGCACGCCTCCTTCGCGCCGAACTCGCTCTGGCGCACCGGGTCGCGGGCCTTCTTCAAGGACCAGCGGGCACGGGTCGTCGGTGATCTCGTGACGGTCAAGGTCAAGGTCACCGACCGGGCCCAGCTCGACAACTCGACCAAACGCAGCCGCAAGAACGGCGAGGACATGGGCGCCGAGAACCTGTTCGGCTTCGAGAACAAGGTCGACAAATACCTGCCCAACGGCGCCAAGCCCGGATCGCTGCTGAAGCTCGATTCGGATTCGTCGAGCGAAGGTACAGGCAGCGTGCGGCGGGCCGAGCAACTCGCCACCAATGTCGCGGCCGTGGTCACGCAAACCCTGCCGAACGGCAATTTGGTGATTGAGGGCAAGCAGGAGATCCGGGTCAATTTCGAGGTGCGCGAACTGATCGTCGCCGGCGTGATCCGGCCGGAGGATATCGAATCCGACAACACCATCGATTCGACCAAGATCGCCCAGGCCAGGATCGCCTATGGCGGACGCGGTCAGATCACCGACGTTCAGCAGCCGCGCTACGGTCAGCAGGTGATGGACATCCTCCTCCCATTCTGACCGCCTTCGGGGTCAACGAGATCCGATCGACGCGGAACGCTCCCCGCATTCCTCCGCCCGATCGGTCGGCGGTTCTCCCGAGCCGCCGACCCTCCCGGCCGCATGCCACGCTCCCCAAGCCTCCAAGGCTCGCGGCCAAAAAAGAAGCCCTGCGCCTCCCGCGCAGGGCTTCGTCATTCGGTGTCCGGTGCTGCCCGGCTCAGTCGTCCCGGAAGACGCGCTCGTTGCGCTCGTGGCGCTCCTGCGCCTCCAGAGAGAGCGTCGCGATCGGCCGTGCCTCGAGCCGCTTCAGCGAGATCGGCTCGCCGGTTTCCTCGCAATAGCCGTAGGAATTGTCGTCGATGCGCGCGATCGCCGAATCGATCTTGGCGATGAGCTTGCGCTGGCGGTCGCGGGCCCTGAGTTCGATGGCGCGGTCGGTCTCGGAGGAGGCCCTGTCGGCGATGTCGGGGTGGTTCTCGCTTTCGCTCTGGAGATTGGCGAGGGTGCCCTTCGCCTCCTTCAGGATTTCTTCTTTCCAGGCCTGAAGCTTGCCCCGGAAATACTCGCGCTGCCGCTCGTTCATGAACGGCTCGGCGTCGCTCGGTTTGTAGTCGGCTTCGAGGATGATCTGTTTCGCCATAGGCGCACTCTCTGAGTTGGTCTCGTCCCGACGCGCCCACCGACTCTGCCGTGGAGGCCCGCCGATTTGGCGACCTTATAGCGAGGGAGTTCGGGCGTAACAATCGCGTTGCGGGTCATCATCAACCGCAACCGTCAACACATTGTCTCGACCGTGAAATCCTGTCGCAGAATTGTCGCGGATGACGCCTGGTCAGCGCAGCGTCGAAAGCGCCGCGGCGATGTCGGCCTCGACCAGCCGGGCCAGCCCGTGCCGGTAGTGGGTGTGGTCGTAGAACTGTCCGGGATCGCGGTTCTCCGGCCGGTCGATGCGCCAGTCGATCAGGGCCGTGCGCGGCCGCCGCGCCGCCAGCGCCGCGAACGCCGCCTTGCAGGCGAGGTCGGCTCTCGCATCCTCGCTGCCGGGCACAGCCAAAGCGGTCACATGGGCCGGCGGCCGCAGCAGCACGAGCGCCAGATCGGGGCCGGTACGCGCCAGGAGTTCGCCGAGCGCGGTCGCCGCTGGGAAGGGCCCCGCGAGGTTGCCGCCGCCGCGCTCCTGCCGCATCGCGAGTTCCGATCGGCGCGCGCGCTCCGCCGCTTCGCCCTGGGCGGTGAAATCCGGCCCGTAGTCCCAGTAGCCGTCCGGCCTGGCACGCTCGGGCGTGCGATCGACCAGATAGGCGATCCGGCGCGGCAGTTCCTCAAGCACGCTGAAGCGCAAGAGCCCGATCAGATAGTCCGGCAGTGCCGGGCTCAGCAGCCAGAACGGGAAGGGACGGGCATTGGGCAGGCCCGCATCGGCCGTGCACCAATGCTCGTCGATGCCGATGACCAGCGCGCGGGCCGGTTGACGGCGCTGGCGCAGGAACCAGTCGAGCAGCGCCAGCGCCTCCTTCGGTCCGGTGCCCGGCGTCGCCAGCGAGACGAAGGCGAGGCCGGTCCGGTCGCGCAGTGCCGCGGGCTCGAGAATCTGGACGTGGGAGTTGCCGAGGATCGCGGCGTCGAAGGCCGGATCGCGGCCGCGGCTCGCCGCCGCCGTCCGGGGGCCCTGGGCGCGAACTCCCGGCCCGAGCGGAAGCGGGCTGCGGCCGGTGTCGTAGGGATCGATCAGGAAGGCCGTCGCCAGCAGCAGGCCTGTGACGATGGCGGCCGTCAGCAACAGCGCCCAGGTGCAAGCCCGCCAGCGCGTCGCCATCGCCGATGGGTGCTCAGAACTGGAAGTATATGAATTCATAATTGGCGTCGTCGCCGATCTTGAACAGCACGATGACCAGCAGCATGCCTGCTGCGACCGCGATCCAGCGCGCCGGCGGGAACCTGTGGGCCAGGCTCCAGGCCGTCGGCCCGAGCATCGCGAAGGCGGCGGCCGGCAGGAGCGCGCGCCATTTCATGCCGGAACCGATCGGCGCCAGGCCGAACAGGCCCTTGTAGATGACGAGCGCCGCCTCGAAATTCGGCGCCCGGAACAGGACCCAGCACAGCGCGACGAAGACGAAGGTCAAGACCCAGCCAAGCGCGGCCGGCATAGGCAGGCGAGCGCGCCGCCAGAACAGCGCGACGATCAGCGCCAGCCCATGTGCCACGCCCCAGGCGACATAGGTCAGGCCGGCGCCGTGCCACAGGCCGCCCAGCGCCATCGTCGCGAACAGGGCCCAGACCTGGGTCGGCAGGCCGTGCCGCGAGCCGCCCAGCGCGATATAGAGATAATCGCGCAGGAAGCGCGACAGGGTCATGTGCCAGCGCCGCCAGAAATCCTGGATGCTGGCAGCGCGATAGGGCGCCTCGAAGTTCTGCGGCAGCACGATGCCGAAGAGCAAAGCGAGGCCCAGCGCCATGTCGGTGTAGCCGGAGAAGTCGAAATAGATCTGGAAGGTGAAGGCGAGCGTGCCCTGCCAGGCCTCGACGACGGTGACGACCTTGCCGGCGGCAGCCGCCGCGAAGACCGGATTGGCGTATTCGGCCAAGGGGTCGCCGAGCAGCACCTTCTTGGCCAGGCCGAGCACCAGCAGCATCAGCCCGCGCGCGAAGCGCTCGGCGGCGTCGGGGCGCTGATAGGGCCGCTCCTCGAACTGGTGCATGATTTCGCGCCAGCGCACCAGCGGTCCGGCCAGCACCTGCGGGAAGAAGGCGATGTAGAGCCCGTAGCGCACCAGATCGTAGCGCGGCGCCTGCCCGCGCCGCAGATCGGTCAGGTACATGACGTGATGGAAGGTGAAGAAGGAGATGCCGAGCGGCAGTGCCAGATCGAGCTTCGGCACCGCCAATCCCGGAATCACACCAGCGAGATCGGCGAAGAAGTTGACGTATTTGAACAGCGCCAGCACGGCGAGGTTGCCGACGATGGCGAGCGTGATCAGGCCGCCGGCGCGCGTCTTCTGAAAGGCCTCGGCGATCAGCCAGTTCAGCCCGATCGACATGCCCAGCAGCGGCACGAAGCGCCAGTCCCAATAGCCGTAGAAGGCGAAGGACAGCGCCAGCAGCAGCGGCAGCCTCGCCTGCGGTGCGAAACGCTCGGCCAGCGCATGCAAGGGGAGCGCGAACGGCAGGAAGGCGAGCAGAAAGGCGAAGGAGTTGAAGAGCATCGGGCCGGCGGTGCTGCGGGAGAGGCCGGGTTAGACGATTATGGCGGGTATGTCATGTCCGCCTCGATCCCGCGGGCTCACGCGCCTAGAGCGGAATGTTGTCGTGCTTCCGCCACGGCCGCTCGACCGATTTCGTCCGCAGCATCGCCAGCGCGCGCGCGATCCGCCGTCTGGTCGAGTGCGGCATGATGACTTCGTCGACATAGCCGCGCTCGGCCGCGACGAAGGGCGACATGAAGCGGTCTTCGTATTCTTTCGTCTTGGCGGCGATGCCGTCCGCGTCCATGCCGCGAAAAATGATCTCGACCGCGCCCTTGGCGCCCATCACCGCGATCTGGGCGGTCGGCCAGGCGTAGTTGACGTCGGCGCCGATATGTTTCGACGCCATCACGTCATAGGCACCACCGAAGGCCTTGCGGGTGATCACGGTGATCAGCGGCACGGTGCATTCGCTATAGGCGAAGAGCAGTTTCGCGCCGTGCTTGATCAGCCCGCCATATTCCTGCGCGGTGCCCGGCAGGAAGCCGGGAACGTCGACCAGCGTCAGGATCGGGATTTCAAAGGCGTCGCAATAGCGCACGAAACGCGCGGCCTTCCGCGAGGCGTCCGAATCGAGCACCCCGGCCAGCACCATCGGCTGGTTGGCGACGACACCGACGGTGCGGCCCTCGATGCGGCCGAAACCGGTGACGATGTTGCCGGCGTAGGCCGCCTGGATTTCGAAGAAATCGCCCTCGTCGAGCGTCTTCGCGATCAGCTCCTTGATGTCGTAGGGCTTGTTCGGATTGTCCGGCACCAGCGTGTCCAGGCTCATGTCGACACGGTCCGGCACGTCGAAGCTCGGCCATTCCGGCACGCCGGCCGTGTTGTTGGCGGGCAGGAAGTCGATCAGCCGGCGCACCTGCAGCAGCGCCTCGACATCGTTGTCGAAGGAACCGTCGGCGACCGATGACTTGCTAGTATGGACCTTGGCGCCGCCGAGCTCCTCGGAGGTCACGGTCTCGTTGGTCACGGTCTTCACCACGTCGGGGCCGGTGACGAACATGTAGGAGGTGTCGCGGACCATAAAGATGAAGTCCGTCATCGCCGGCGAGTAGACGTCGCCGCCGGCGCAGGGGCCCATGATCACCGAGATCTGCGGGATCACGCCGGAGGCCGCGACATTGCGCTTGAAGACCTCGCCATAGCCGCCGAGCGCAGCCACCCCTTCCTGGATGCGGGCGCCGCCAGCGTCGAAGATGCCGACGATCGGCGCACGCATCTTCAGCGCCATGTCCTGGATCTTGATGATCTTCTGGGCATGCGTCTCGGAGAGCGAGCCGCCGAAGACGGTGAAGTCCTTGGAGAAGACGAAGACGGTGCGGCCATTGACCGTGCCCCAGCCGGTGACGACGCCGTCGCCGGGGATCTTCTCGCCCTTGTCCATGCCGAAATCGACGCAGCGATGCTGCACGAACATGTCGAACTCCTCGAAGGAGTCGCGATCGAGCAGGAGTTCGATGCGCTCGCGTGCGGTCAGCTTGCCGCGCTTGTGCTGCGCCTCGACACGGCGCTCGCCGCCGCCCTTGCGCGCGCCCTCGCGACGATCTTCGAGCTGTTCGAGAATGTCTTTCATGGAGCGCGCCCCGGAGCCGACGAAGGATGTCTGTCTTCCGGATTAAGCGGCGGCGTTCTGCGAGTCCACCGTGTCGCCGTTCGGCTTTGGGCTAGCCCTGCGCCAGCAAAAGCGCCGCCGCATCGAATTCCTGCCGCCGGATCGCGCGGCGCTCGGCCGCCTCCTCGTCCTGGCCCCAGATCGCGATCTGGTAGTCCTCGTCGCAATGGGCGGCGGCCCAGGTCGCGTCGGGGGCGAGCCGGCCATCGGCGAGCGCCAGCATCAGGATGGTCGAGCCGGTCAGCGTCATGACATTGTGGGCGCCCGCAAGCGCGAGCGGAGCGGGAATCTGAGCGACGCGGCGGGTGACGGCGGCAAGCGTCGTCTCGGGCTGCGCCGCGAACATCACGCCCTGCGCCAACAGGAAGCGCGCATCAAGCGCCTGTTCGGTGGCGCGCAGGATCAGGCCCCAGAGAGCCTCCTGGCGCTCGACCAGCTCCTGCGGCTCGCCGGCGCGGTAGCAGAGCGCGTCGCTGCCGGCATAGCGGACGATCTCGGCGCGGACCGCCTCATGCTGGTCGGTGACGCCGTCGAGCGCGGAGTTGACCAGCCGGGTCAGCGGCATGCGGGCGGGATCGATCCTGTCGGCCTGCGCCTGCCATTCCGCGGCGAGCGCCGTCGCGACCGGCTGCGAGGTGACCGCGAGCGGATTGCGGGCCGGCGTGCGCGCTGTGCGGCCGTCGAGCGCGACATGGAACAGGCCGTCGCGCTCGAGCACGGCGGCCGTGTCGTAGAAGCGTTTCGGCAGGGCGTTGCGCATGCCCGATTGCGCGGCGGCGACGGGATCGGGCTGGCGCTGGCCCGCGGCACCGAAGCGGGCGAGGAAGTCATCGGTCGACATGGCCGGGCTCTAGCATGCCGGCCTGCGCCCTGTCGCGGATCAAACCGGCTCGAACAGCTCGACCGGGTTGCCCGAGGGATCGTCGCACAAGATCTGTCGGCCACCCGGACCCTGGACGATGTCGTTGCGAAAGACGACGCCCTCGGCCTGCAGGCGCGCGACCAGCGCCGGCAGATCGGTGACCTGCAGCACGAATCGGTTCCAGCCGCCGGGCTTGGGCAGGCGTCCGTCCGGCATCGGCTTCGAGGCGGAGGCCAGCGGCCCGGCGAGCCAGAGCGCCGAGCCGTCACGTTCGAGGATCGCCATGGCCGGCCCGAACTGCTGCTTCACGACAAATCCGAGATGGTCGCGGTAGAAGGCGATGGCGCGATCGACGTCGTGGACGATGTAGCGGATGCCGGCCATGCTTGCCTCCTCTTAGGGATTTTCAGATGTGCCCTAAGCGGTCGCGCCAGGCCGGCCTCGCGCCGGGGAAGGGCAGGGCGGTCGCGGCATGGACGCCGCGGGCGATGGCACGGGCCAGCACATCGGCGGCCGTGGCGCAAAGCGCGGTCAGCGCGAAGGCGTCCGGGCGCGCGCCCTCGCGTCCCGTCGCTGCAGCGAAGACGACGTCGCCGTCGAGCGGAGCGTGGACCGGGCGCAGGGCGCGGGCCAGTCCGTCATGGGCTGCGAGCGCGAGGCGTTTGCACTGCGCCTTGCTCAGCCTCGCATCGGTTGCGACCAGTGCGATCGTGGTGTTGGCGCCCGGCCCGCCCTTGTAGCGCAGGGCAAGATCGTCGGGCGTGATCGCCGCAGGCCAGCCCAAGCCGCCGAATTCATTCCCCTGTTCGTAGGCCCCCGCCCAGAAATGCGGGCGATTGCCGATAGTGGCGCTGCCGACCGCGTTGACCGCAACGAGCGCGCCGACGACATGGCCGGTGGCGGCATGTGCGCTGGCCGAGCCGAGGCCGCCTTTTAGATTTTGCGTCGTCGCGCCGAAGCCGGCGCCCATCGTGCCGAGCGCGAAATCAGGGCCGACCTGCTGCGCGGCGCGGGCGCCGAGCCCGCGATAGGGCGTTTCCCTGCCGCGATTCATCCACGGCTTGTCGCCGCCATTGACGAGGTCGAACAGGATCGCCTGCGGCACGATCGGCACATGCAGGCCGCCGATCAAAAAGCCGCGGCCCTGCGCGGCCAAGACCGACAACACGCCATCGGCCGCCGCCAGCCCCCAGACCGAGCCGCCCGACAGCGTGATCGCATCGACACCCCGGTTGGTCATTTCCGGTTCGAGCAGCGCCGTGTCGCGCGTTCCCGGCGCGCCGCCGAGAATGGCAACGGAAGCGACCGTCGACCGTTCGAAGAGCGCCACGGTGACGCCCGTGGCTGCGGCCTCGTCCTGCGCGTTGCCGACGAGGATGCCGCGGACATCGGTGATCAGATTGCGCATCGGGGCAGCCGGCAAAGACAGGAGACAGGATCGCGCTGGCTTGCCGGCGCGGGCCACATTACGATCTTTTCATGCTTGCGCCATCGCGAGGTCACGGCTTCCGGCGCAATCTGGCTCCATCGCGAACCGGTTTCGAGACCCGCCAGCACTTCGAAATTTGCCACGCGACCGTCTTTGCCGACCACAGGAGATCCCGATGAAACGCATTGCCCTGATCGCCGCGTCCTCGGCCGCCGCCATCGCCGCCTCGCTGGCCTATGCCCAGCCGCAGCCGCTCCCGCCCGCGGGCGGCGGCGACAATGCCCGCCAGGAACGGGCGGACAGCCGCGACCAGCGCCGCGGAGAATGGCGCGAACGTCGCGGCGAGCAGATGCAGGAGCGCATGAACGAGCGCTTCGCCAAGCTGCGGACCGACATGAAGCTGAAGCCCGAACAGGTGCCGCTGTTCGACAAGGTCGAGGCCCTGATCAAGAAGAACGGTCAGGAGCGGCGCGAGCGCTGGGCCTCGCTGCGCGAGCAGCGCGAGACCTTCCGCCATGCCGACATCATGGAGCGGCTCGACATGATGTCCGGCCGCCAGTCCGAGCGCGCGGCCAAGACCAAGGAACTGGCGGACGCCGTCCGTCCGCTCTGGACGACGCTCAGCGACGAGCAGAAGACCGTGGCGAGGCGCGCCGTGCGCGAGGTGATGGCCGAGGGACGCGGCATGATGCAGCGCATGCGCGAGCGCTTCGAGGAGCGTCGCGGCGGGCGCGACCGCGACGACGACGATCGCGGTCCACGCCGCTGGCGCGAGGAATGGCGCGACCGCCGCGGCTGAGCGGCGGTTCGGCAGGAATGACGAAGGCGGCTCTCGCGAGCCGCCTTTTTCCGTTTCGGAGCGTCAGGTCCCGACCGCGTCCGAGACGCATTTCTTGGTGAAGCTGGTCTTGGCTGCACCATTGAGCTTCTTGTCGGCGGCCTGCTTGTCGCACGCGGCGCCAGCGTCCTTCTCGCATTTCGTCATGAAGCTGGTCTTGGCGGCGCCGGCCAGTTTCTTGTCGCCGGCCTGAATGGAGCAACTCGGCGACTGGGCATGGGCCAAGCCCGCGATGCAGGTGAAGGCGAGCGCTGTGATCAAGGTCTTCATCGTCGATGTCCTTCCCGATGCTTGGGACGACAAGCGGTAGCAGAGCCGCAAGCACCTGTCAGCGGCCTGGCCGCGCCCGAGTCCGGTCTAAATGCATAGGCTTGATGGCCGGTTTGCATGGAAAACGCCAGTTTACCATAATCATTCAAATTGAGTTCATTCTCTGCGTCTTACGCTTCGTCATCGATTTCAGCCGCCGAGGTGTACCGTGAAGAATTCATGGTTAACATGGACGATGAGAAGCTTCATCGCGGCGGTGTTCTTCTTGTGCCTGCTCGGACCCTATGGCCTGTCGATTCTGATCGGTTGCCTCGGGCTCGGCTGCTATTGTTTCCGCGATCAGGCCGGCTCGCATCTTTGACCATCTACTGACCGCCATCGATTTCGCCGCAGTTGCCGGCCTGCGTGCGACGTTCCAGAATGGGCCTGCCGTCGCTGGGGGCCGGGATGCGCATCGCCTGCTTCACCGTGCTGCTCGCGTTCTTGCTGTCGGCTTCCGGCGGCGATGCGCCGGCGCGCACTGCCGGGCCGGTCTTCGCCGCGGATTTCGACACGGTCTGCCTCGGTGACGATGACTGGCAGGTCTCCGGGCGCCTGGCGAAGTCCACCCAGGCCGACCGCATCCATTGTGTCGCCGGGCTGGCGGATGGCCGCGCACTCGCCGTCACGGTCAGGCCGGGGGATGCCTACGATCCCAATCCGGGCTCGACGCCGACCGAGCGGGTCGAGTTGCAGTTGCGCCGCGAAGTCGTGCGCTTCGACGCGACGACGTGGTACAGCTTCCGCTTCCGTACGATGAGTCCCTGGCCGACGCAGCGAAACCGCACGGTCATCCAGCAGATCAAGCAGAACATCGACCCGCTCTACGAAAAGGGCCGCGGCCAGCAGGAGATCTGCGACCCCGCCAATCCGCTGTTCAAGATCGAGGTTGACAGCGACGGCACGAGCCCGGTCTTCCGGGCGAAGGTCGCGGGTGCGGAAGGCTGCGGCGACAGTGTCGGGCAGCAGCGCATCTGCGGCGACTGGCCGATCGCGGCCGAGGCCTGGCACCGCGTCAATGTGATGATCCTCCCGTCGCAGCGCGCCGGGGGCAGTCATCTGCAGCTCTGGCTCGACGGCCGCGCCTGCCCCGTCTTCGACGGCGTGCTCGGCTATCCACGCTATGGCGTGACCCGCGACGGGCGCCCGGTGATCGACACGCAGCCGCGCTTCGGCATCTACCGCGACGCCTTGCCGACGGTGAGCCAGACGATCCTGTTCGACGACATCCGCTTCTGGAGCGAGCCGCCGGAAGGCTATGCCGACTGGGCCGGCATCGACCTCGCGCCGCGGCCCTGAAGCGACCGTCCGCCAAAAGCAAAGGGCGGCTCGCGAGAACCGCCCTCCATCACATCCAGCCGGAACGGCCGATCAGCGCGAGTAGAACTCGATGACCAGGTTCGGCTCCATCTGCACCGCATAGGGCACGTCCGTCAGGGTCGGCGTGCGGGTGAAGGTGGCGGTCGACTTGGTGTGGTCGGCGTCGAGGTAGTCCGGCACGTCGCGCTCGGCGAGCTGAGCGGCCTCGATCACGATGGCGAGCTGGCGCGAGCTCTCCTTGACCGCGATCACGTCGCCCGGCTTGACCTGGTAGGAGGCGATGTTGACGCGCTTGCCGTTCACGGTGACGTGGCCGTGGTTGACGAACTGGCGGGCGGCGAAGACGGTCGCGACGAACTTGGCGCGGTAGATCACCGCGTCGAGGCGGCGCTCGAGCAGGCCGATCAGGTTCTCGCCCGAATCGCCCTTGAGACGGATCGCCTCGGCGTAATAGCGGCGGAACTGCTTCTCCGAGATCGAGCCGTAATAGCCCTTGAGCTTCTGCTTGGCGCGCAGCTGCGTGCCGAAATCGGAGGGCTTACCCTTGCGGCGCTGGCCGTGCTGGCCGGGGCCGTATTCGCGGCGGTTGACCGGGGACTTCGGGCGGCCCCAGATGTTCTGACCGAGACGGCGGTCAATCTTGTACTTCGCCTCGTGGCGCTTCGACATATCGCGTGTCCTCTTGGTTCGCGAGTGAGGACCGCGCCCTCCTGCTCCTCCGGGGAGGCGACAGATCCAGCTCTATCGAGAGCGGATCACGGGTGCGGAAAAAGTCGCGGGGGGCGGTTGGGGCCCCCCGCCCCCCGCGTAGAAACAACCAACGCGGGCCTTTTGGGCCCGCGCGACGCCGGCTTAGAACCATCAATGGCCGGATTTGTCAAATAGGAAGAGCGTTTCGCCTCGTCGATATGCGCGGGGAGCCCTCTCCCGGAGGGAGAGGGTAGGCGAGGGGTCGGCCGTTGGACGCTGTGGCCGTGGCCTGACCGCCGCTTCGGCCGGGTTTTCGCTCCACTGGTCCAGGGGCCGACACCTGACCCCTGCCCCTCTCCTTATAGGAGAGGGGTTCCCCGCGCTCAATGCGCCAGCGGCATCGCCTCGATTTCGACCCGGGCTAGGCCATATCCGGCCAGTGCGATGCGCAAAGGCCCGGTCAGGCCGAGGCCGCTGGTGAAGAGCGCCGACGAGACGTCGTGCGGAACGATCGCGGGTGTTTCGCCCGGACCGAGCAGATCCGCGACGCGGCGCGCGATCGCCGGCGCCGGATCGATCCAGGCGACGTCCCAGGGTGCGAGCCGCTTCATGCGCTCGATCAGCAGCGGGTAATGCGTGCAGGAGAGCGTGACGACGTCGGTGCGGCTGCCGGCGGTCTTGACGAAGCAGGGTGCGATCTCGGCGGCGATCGCATCGTCGTCGACCGGCTCGCCTTTCAGCGCCGCCTCGGCCAGCGCGGCGAGGCGGGTCGAGCCGACCAGCGTCACCGCGCATCCTGCGGCATAGGTCTCGACCAGCCCGCGGGTATAGTCGCGCGCGACGGTGCCCGGCGTCGCCAGCACCGAGATCATGCGGCTTAGGCTGAGTTCGGCGGCGGGCTTGATCGCGGGCACGGTGCCGACGAAGGGAATCTGGAACCGCGCCCTCAGCGCCGGAAGCACCAGCGTCGAGGCGGTGTTGCAGGCGATCACGACGAGGTCCGGGTGGCAGCGCGCGATCAGCCGCTCCATCACGGCGAGCACGCGCGCCACGAGATCGTCCTCGCCGAGCCGGCCATAAGGGAAGCCGGCATCGTCGGCGGCGTAGACGATGCGCGCGTCGCGCCGGCGCTCGAGGACGCGGGAGAGCACGGTCAGGCCGCCGAGGCCGGAATCGAAGACGAGGATCGTCGGGCTACGGCGCGGCGCCATCAGGGGACGGTGAGCCGTTCCGGCCAGAAAATCGAGCTGCATGCTGTCCTGGCCCGCAACGAACGAAGGCCGCGATTGCGCCAGAGGTGGGTTAAGGCATCGTCAACGGCACCCTCCCGCCGTGGCATCTATTTAGTTGACTTTGTCCACTATCTCGATTGTCCTGCGACGCAGGAGGTGCCGGCATGTCGGTCCAGGACAGTCCAGCCGTCGCGGCGATACGTCGCTTCAACCGTTTCCACACGCGCTGGGTCGGGGCGCTCGGCGGCAGCCTGCACGGGTCCGGCTTCGCGCTGACCGAGGCACGGGTGCTCTACGAACTGGCGCAGCGCGACGGTTGGCTCGCCAGCGAGCTTTCCCGCGATCTCGGGCTCGACCCGGCCTATCTCTCGCGCATCCTCAAGCGCTTCGCTGCGTCCGGCTGGCTTGCGCGCGAGCGCTCGCAGGCCGATGGCCGGGCGCTGCGGCTCAGCCTGACGCCGGCGGGCAGGGCGGCCTTCGCGCCGCTCGATGCGGCGTCGCGCGAGCAGGCAGAGGCGATCCTGACGCGACTGCCGACGGGCGATCAGGCGCGGCTGATCGGGGCGCTCGGTGCCGCGCAGGAGCTGCTCGCAGGCGAAGGGAGATCGGGCGGCGCGCCCGTCATCCGCGAGCATCGTCCGGGCGACATCGGCTGGGTCGTCGCGGCGCATGGCCGGCTCTATGCCGAGAGCTATGGCTGGGACATCAGTTTCGAGGCGCTGGTCGCCGAGATCGCCGCCAAATTCCTGCGCGGGTTCAAGCCCGGCCGCGAACGCTGCTTCATCGCCGAGTTGGACGGCGCGCCGGTCGGCTCCGCTTTCGTCGTGCGCGAGAGCGACGAGGTCGCCAAACTCCGGCTGGTGCTGGTCGAGGCGCGCGCGCAGGGGCTCGGGCTAGGCAAGGCGCTGGTCCGGGAGGCGATCGGTTTCGCACGCGCCGCCGGCTACGCGCGCATGGTGCTCTGGACCAACGACATCCTGCATGCGGCGCGCGCGATCTATGTCGCGGAAGGCTTCAGGCTGGTGGCGGAGGAGCGGCACCACTCCTTCGGGCAGGATCTGGTCGGGCAGAACTGGGAGCTCGTCCTGTAGCGCCTCAGGCCTTTAGTCGCGCGACCGCCGCTGCCGCCGCCCGCCCGGCCAGGGTCGCGCCGCCGACCGTCATGGCGCCGCCGCCGGCGGTGGCCTCGCCGGCGATGAAGATGCGCCCGCCGATCGGCTGGGCCAAGACGTCGCGCGCCTTCTCGTGGCCGGGCAGGCAGACCGAATAGGAGCCGTGAGAGAACGGGTCGGTCGCCCAAGCCGGGAAGGAAGAGGCCTTGACCGCCTTGCGCAGATCGCCGCCGAGCATCTTCGCCAGCAGCTCGACGACATGATCCTGCGCCTGCGCCTGCCCGCCTTTGGCAAGCTCGCGGGCATAGTCGCCGCCGAAATAGCCGATGACGATGTCGCGGTCGTCGGGAAACATGTCGAAGTTCATCAATGTCTTCGGCGAACCGGCTTCGAGGAAGCTGGTGCCGGGCACAACGCCGAAGCGCTCGCCCTCGACCTTGAGTGCGAGCTTGGTCAGCGCGCCCATGCCGATGCCATTCAGCGCGTCTCGGGTGCGGGCCGGCAGCTCCGGCGTGAAGCGGATCGCGCCGGCCTTCAGCACGCCGACCGGTACGGTGACGATCACGGCATTGGCGCGCAGGGTTCCCGAGCGGCTGGTCACGACGACGCCCGGCCCGTCCCAGCGGATGGCGCTGACCGGCTCGTTCAGGCGTATGTCGAGGCCGGCCGCATGGCGCGCGACGAGAGCGCCGTAGCCCGTGGGCACGACGAGATCGTCGCCCGACCAGAGGCGCTGATAGTCGCGCGCCGAGATCTTGTCCGATTCCTCGCCGATCGAGAGCAGCAGGCCGGAGGAGGCGATCGGCGCCATGTCCGGCCCAAGGTCGCCGAGCAGCTCCGCCACCGACATGTCGCGCGCGCCGATGTCGACCGTCTCGAGCCGGCGGTCGATCACGCCGAAGGCGCCGCGGCGTTTCAGCCTGTCGGTCTCCGGCATCGGCGAGCCGCCGGCGAAGACCTGGAAGCCGCCGCCCCAGGATTCGTCGGGCGTGGGCACGCCGAGGTCCTTGGCGATCTGGACCCAGGGGTTGCGCTCGGCCCAGTGGATGAACATCGCACCGGCGTCATAGGGCACGCCGAGCGACGTGTCGGTGAAGGCCCGTCCGCCGACGCGGCCACGCGCCTCGAGCACGATCGCCTTGCGGCCGGCCGCCTTCAGGCCGAGCGCCGCCTCGATGCCAGCCGCGCCCGCGCCGATGACAACGACATCGATATCGGTCGCGGCAGCGCCCGCTCTGGCGCCGTATCCTGTCGCCGCCATGGCGCCCAGCCCCGTCATCAGATTCCGGCGATCGATCATGCTGAGCCTTCGTGATCCCGCCGTGACGCAGATGTCGCAGGATTAGCGGCTTTCAAGCGCCATGCCATGGCGGAAAGACGACCGCTGCGATCACGAGATCGGGAACGACGTCAGTTCGGTTCGGCCTTCCTGCGCCGCGGCCCCTCGGTCAGCGACTTGAAGACGCCGCGCAGGGTGCGCGCCTCCTGCTCGGTCAGGCTGAGGCGGTGCAGGATGTCGCGCAGATTGGCGGTCATCACCGCCTTCTTTCCCGGCGGGAAGAAGCCGCAGGTATCGAGTTCGCCCTCGACATAGTCGAACATGGACAAGACCGTCGCGCGGGTGGCCGGCGGGGAGGGGTTGGTCTCGCGGAAGGGCGGTTCGCCATTCGTGGTCTTGAACCATTCATAGCCGGCGAGCAGCACGGCCTGGGCGAGGTTCAGCGACGCGAAGGCGGGATTGACCGGGTAGGTCAGGATCGCGTCGGCGAACGAGATTTCCTCGTTTGTCAGGCCGATGCGCTCGCGCCCGAACAGGATGCCGACGCGCTCGCCGGAGCCGATCCGTTCCGCCAGGCCCGGCATCACCTCGGCGGGGGTGAGCACGCGCTTCATCTGGCCGCGCTCGCGGGCGGTGGTCGCCAGCACATGGTTGAGATCGGCGATCGCCTCGGCCGCGGTCGCGTAGAGCCTCGCGTTGTCGAGGATGTGGGTCGCGCCTGAAGCCGCCGAGGTGGCGCCCTTCTTCAGGCCGCCGCCGCTCGGCCAGCCGTCGCGCGGCGCGACGAGCCGCATCTCGGACAGGCCGAAATTCGCCATGGCGCGGGCGCACATGCCGATGTTCTCGGCCATCTGCGGCTCGACCAGGATGACGACCGGCGCCGGCGCCGTGACGGGCGGGCGGGTGCGGTCGGTTCCGGATCCGGTCATGATATGGCCTCGCTCTCGGGGAGAGCGAGGCCAATAGCGGATCGGGCGGGTTCGGCAAGGCCCATGCGGTCGACCGCATGGGCTCGGGCTTTCAGAGGTGCGTCAAGCGGCGCGACGGCGTATCGCCTGGACAACGCCGCCGGACTGACCGGCCTTGGAACGATCGGTGCGGAAGCTGGCGACCAGTTCGTTGAGGTGCTGGATCTGGCTCATCAGCGAGGTGGCGCTAGCGGCGCTTTCCTCGGCCAGCGCCGCATTCTGCTGGGTCATCTCGTCCATATGCGCGACGGTCTGGCTCATCTCGTCGATACCGTTGGCCTGCTCGGCCGAGGCCGAGGAGATGTCCGAGACAGTGGCCGAGACCTTGCGCGAAGCTTCGACGATCTGCCCGAGCGCCTCGCCGGCCGAACGCACCAGCGCGACGCCCTGCTCGACCTCGCGGCCGGATTCGCTGATCAGGGCGGTGATGTCCTTGGCGGCGTCGCCCGAGCGTTGGGCGAGCGTGCGAACCTCACTGGCGACGACGGCGAAGCCCTTGCCGGCATCGCCGGCACGCGCCGCCTCGACGGCCGCATTCAGCGCCAGCAGGTTGGTCTGGAAGGCGATCTCGTCGATCACCGAGGTGATGTCGGAAATCTTCTTCGAGGCCGTCTCGATGCGGCTCATCGCCTCGACCGCGTCGGTGACGATGGCGCCGCCCTTCTCGGCGACCGACATCGCCTGCTGCGCCAGGGCGACCGCCTGTTTCGACGAACTGGCGGATGCCTTGACGGAGGCCGCGAGTTCCTCGGTGGTCGCTGCCGTCTCCTCGAGCGAGGAGGCCTGTTCCTCGGTGCGTTTGGAGAGGTCGTCGGCGCCCATGTTGATCTCGCGGGCCGAGTTGCCGACATCGGCCGATGTCGCCTGGATGGTCGAGACCGTCTCCGCGAGGCGGGCGACGGCGGTGTTGAAATCGTCGCGCAGCTTCTCGTAATCGGCGGCGACGCCGGCATCGATCCGGCAGGTGAGGTCGCCCTTGGAGAGCAGGTCGAGCCCCTCGGCCAGCACGGTCATGACCTGGTGCTGCTCGGCCGCGAGACGCTCCTGTTCCTGGACGCGAGCGGCGCGCTCGCGCTCGCTCTGCAGACGCTGCGCTTCCGAGGCCGTGCGGGACTGCTCGGTCTCGGCTTCGAGACGACGCATCTCGAGGCCGTTCTGCTTGAAGATCAGGACGGTCCTGGCCATGTCGCCGACCTCGTCCTTGCGGGTGTCGCCGGTGACCGCGGCATCGAAGTCGCCGGCGGCGAGCGCACCCATCGCCAGCTTCAGGCGGTTCAGCGGACCGGTGATGGTCCGCGAGGACATCAGGATCGCTCCCACAAGACCCAGCAGAAGGCCTATCACACTGACGATGAGAGTAACGGCGACAGTATGGTCGGTAGCGCTCGTCAGCGTGGCCGATCGCGTATCGAGATCGTTGATCAGCGTGGTGTTAAAGGCGACGATCTCGTTGACGAGAGCGCGTAGCTTGCCGTCCAGCGTGCTCATCACGGCGAGCGCTTTTTGGTTCTCGTCGCGCTCGCCCAGCATGACAGCCTGGTCGACGAAGGCCTTGATGCCGCGCGCCTGCGACGCGAAACCGTCGAAACGGTCTTTCGACTCTGGCAGGGACTTGGCCGCATTCGCAAGATGGTCGAGCGTAGCCTGATAGGCACGCTCAGTCTGCGCTTTGGCCTCGACGATGCCGGGCGCGCCTGCCGGATACGCGATGATCTTGTAAGTTTGCCCGATGACGTCATTCAGCGTCCTGGCGGCCCGAGCGGCGGCAAGGAGGGACTTGGGGTGGGTGTCGATGACGGCCGAATAGTCGCCTGAGACACGCTTCATCTGCAGGCCGGCATAGAGGCAGGCGCCCAGGCCGATCAGACCCATCACGATAATAGCACCGGCGAATTTCGTGCCGATCTTGACGTTGTTAAGGTTCATCATGCCATCTCGATTGCGGCTTGGGATAAATCGAGATGTTTTACGAGGACGGTTAAGGATCGATGAATTGGCTGAATAATCAGCAAAATTCATCGATAATCTAGCTTTTTTCTCAAGCTTCTAACGCAACGCCGCAAGAAAACTCCAAAAATTGTCGATTGCTCCAAATCTTGTTGGCGGACCGTCAGGCGCCGTTGCGGGATGCGGTCTCGACCGCGCGCATCACGCGCAGCATGTTGCCGCCGGCGAGCTTTTCGAGATCGGCCTCCGACCAGCCGCGCCGGATCAGTTCCGCGATCAGCGCCGGAAAGACCGAGGTGTCCTCCAGCCCTTCCGGCGTCGCGCCGCCGAAGAAGTCCGAGCCGATGCCGACATGGTCGTGGCCGATGCGCTTGGCCAAATAGTCCAGATGGTCGCAATATTGCGCCAGCGTCGATTTCGGGCGCGGGCCGGATTTGGCGACGATCGCGGCCTCTGCCTTCACATAGTCCATGCCGTCCGGTGTCTTGCCGTACTGGTCCTTGGCCGGGCGGTGCCAGTCGCGCGAGGCTTGGCTGATGAAGTCGGGCACGAAGGTCGCCATGACGATGCCGTCATTGGCGGCGACCCGGTCGAGCACGTCGTCGGGCACGTTGCGGGGGTGGTCGCAGAGCGAAAACGCGTTGGAATGCGACCAGACCAGTGGGGCTGAGGTGATGTCGAGCGCGTCATGCATCACCTTGGGCGAGACATGGGCGAGATCGACGATCATGCCGAGCTTGTTCATCCGGCGCACGACGTCCTTGCCGAAGGCGCTGAGCCCGTCATGCTTCGGCGCATCGGTGGCGGAATCGCACCAGTCATGGGTGCCGTTGTGGCAGAGCGTCATCAGCCTGACGCCGAGCCCAAAATAGGCGTCGAGCGCGTCCAGTTCATTGTCGACGGCCGAGCCGTTCTCGATCGTCATGAACAGCGCGATCCTGCCCTCCGCCTTGGCTGCCTCGACATCGGCGGCCGCGAGGCCGGGGCGGAAGACGTCCGCATGGCGCTTCAGGATGTCGCGCATCAGTGCGATCTGGGCCAGCGCGAAGCCGGCGGGCTTCGGATGGTTCGGCGGGACATAGGCCGCGAAGAACTGGCCGGCGAGCTTGCCGGCCTGCATGCGCGGGATGTCGGTGTCGGTCTCGCCATGGACCTTGCCGAGGTCGTAGGCGCCGACATCGCCCTTCGCGCTGCGGCTGAGGCGGATGACATAGGGCAGGTCGTTGTGGCCATCGATCATCGGCGCGCGGTCGAGCAGCGCGAGCGCGGCCGTGTAGGCGTTGTCCTGGACGGGCGGGGCGGCGATGGCCATGGCGGGACCTTGAGCTGGAATCGAGAGCGGGCGGCACCGTGGCAGGTTGCGCGCGGCGAGGCGAGGGGGCGTGGCGCAGGGCCGTCATCCCGCACGCGCCGCGGCGCGAAGTGCCGCGGCGCGTGCGGGATGACAGTCCCTATCCGAACCGCGCCGGCCCGAAGGGTGCGGGGTCGACGAAGACCTTCTGGCCCGTCACCATCTCGGCGATCATGCGCCCGGTGACCGCAGCCAGCGTCAGGCCGTGATGGGCGTGGCCGAAGGAGAACCAGAGGTTCTTGTGCTTCGGTGCCGGGCCGATGATCGGCATCATGTCCGGGGTGCAGGGCCGGCGGCCGAGCCAGGGCTCGGCGTCGATGCGTTCGCCGAGCGGGAACAATGTTTTCGCGATCGGCTCCGCCCTGGCGAGCTGGACCGGGGTCTTGGGCGCATCGCGATCGGCGAACTCCGCGCCCGTGGTCAAACGAACGCCCTGCAGCATCGGCGCCAGGAAATAGCCGCGCTCGGTGTCGAGCACCGGGTGGTTCAGCACCGCGTTGCCCTGCGGCTTGTAGTGCATGTGGTAGCCGCGCTTGACCGCGAGCGGCAGGCGATAACCGAGCTTGCCGTTGACCATGTCGGCCCATGGCCCAAGCGCGACGACGGCGTCCTTGGCGCTCGCCTTCGTTCCGTCGGCGAGCGTCACCGCCCAGCCGGCGGCGTCTTGCGTCAGCGTGCCGGCGTCGCCGAGCGCGAGCTTGCCGCCCAGTTCCTCGAAGCGTGCGACATAGGCCTTGGACAGGCCGAGCGGATCGACCACCGTGACCGGATCGGTCCAGTGCAGGCCGCCGACCAGGCTGCCATGGTCGAGGTGAGGTTCCTCGGCCTTCAGCGTGCCCATGTCGAGGGCACGGTAGTTCAGGCCGAATTCATCCTTCCACTTCGCCGCCTCGGCGAGGCGCTCATCCTGCTGCGCGGCGGTGCGGAACACCTTCATCCAGCCGTTGCGGCGCAGCAGGTTGGTGGCACCGGCTTCCTGCGCCAGGGCGTCGTGCTCGCTGACACAATGCTCGATCAGGGTGGCGTATTTATGCGCGATCGCCTGGTGCTGCGAGGCGCGCGAATGCATCCAGTAGGACCACAGGAAGGGCGCGAGCTTGGGGATCGCGTTCCAGTGGTAGTGCGCGTCGATGGTGTTGTTCATCGCGTAGCGGATGAGCGCGCCGAAATCATGCGGGAAGCCGTAGGGGTAGACACCCTCGCGCTGGATCAGCCCGGCATTGCCGTAGCTCGTCTCCTCGCCCGGCCCGCGCCTGTCGACGAGCAGCACTGAGCGGCCGGCCTTCTGCAGATGCAGCGCGACGGAAATCCCGACGATGCCCGCGCCGAGAACGATGGTGTCCGTCTGCATCTCACGCTCCTGCCCGCCTGCCACCTGACCAAAATAGCGGTTTGCGGGCCGGAGTCAGCGCCGCCGCGCGATTTTGCGGTGTTCCGGCCGAAGTTTCGCAAGATTTGCGCCATTGTTCGGCAACGGCCCGATCTGTGGCGATCACGGGCGATCCGCGTGCAATTTTCTGCGAACGCAACGCGGGAACGTTGTGGCGCGGGGGTGACGTGCCGTGCGGCATCGGCCAGTGTCGCCGTCCTTTCGCTCCGGTCCATGACTGCATGCTCTCGCGCCTCGCCGCCCTGATCGCCTCCGGCCTTGCCCTGCTCGGCCGCTACGGTACGCAGGGCTTCGCGCTCTCGATCCTGCTCGGCCTGGCGCTGCCGCAGTTCTCGGCCGCGGCACGCCCGCTGCTGCCGGTCTCGATCTTCTGTTTCACCACCGTCACCTTCATGCGGGCCGATCTCGGCGTCATCGCCGGGCTGGTGCGGCGGCCGGGCAAGCTCGCCACCGCCAGCCTCTGGCTGGTCGCCTGGCCGGCCGTCCTGATCGGCGGCGCGTTGGCCGTCGTCGGCCGCGACGGGGTCGATCCCGGCTTGCTGCTCGGGCTCGCGATCATGGGAGCGTCGCCGCCGATCATGTCATCGCCGGCGGTGGCGATCCTCTACGGCTTCGAGCCGTCGCTGATCATCGCCAGCGTCATCCTGACGACGGTCGTCGCGCCGGTGGTCGCGCCGATCCTGGTCGAGCTGCTCGCGGGCTCCGCCGTCCCGCTCGATCGTTGGGCGCTGAGCCTGCGGCTGCTGTTCTTCATCGGCGGCGGGATGGTCGTCGCGACGGTGCTCCGCTTCTGGCTGGGGGCGGTGCGGATCAAGGCGATGAAGCCCAATCTCGATGGCTTCGGCGTGCTGATGTATTTCATCTTCGCGATCGCGGCGATGGACGGCGTCACCCGCGCCGCCTTCGAGACGCCGCAGCGGGTCGCGCTGTTCCTGGCCTGCGCCTTCGGCGTCTCGCTGGTCGGGCTCGTGGTCACGAGCCTCGCGCTGCGGTCCTTGCGGTTGTCGGAACGCTTCATCGTCGGTTACGGCGCCGGCCAGCGCAATCTAGGCCTCCTCGTCGCGGCGCTCGGCGCCGGCGTGCCGCCGACCACCTTCCTGTTCTTCGCGCTGGCGCAATTCCCGATCTATCTGATGCCGTGGCTGCTCAGCGGCGTCGCCGCGCGTATCCGCCGCAGCGATCCTGCCGCAGGCTGACGACGGCGCTTGCGAGGGTCGACCGGTCGAAACCGGAACCCTCCGTCATGATCACGCTCTATACCGGGCCGCTCAGCCTGTTCTCGCGCAAGGTCGAGATCGCGCTCGCCGAGAAGGGGCTGCCGCATGAGCGCGTCGTCGTGCCGTTCAACCAGACCACAGGCTACGACCCCAAGCATCCGGAGGTGCTGGCCCTGAACCCGAAGGGCCAGGTGCCGGTGCTGACCGATGACGGCCTCGTGCTCTACGACTCGACGGTGATCCTGGAATATCTCGAGGACGCCTATCCGCAGCCGCCGCTCTATCCGCCGGCGGCCTGCGAGCGGGCGCGCTGCCGGCTCGACGAACTCTTCGCCGACGAGATCATGCTCGCAGCGCTCAAGCCCCTGATGCATCGCACCGGGCCGCGCGCCGCCGATCCCAATCGCCGCGCGCAGCAGGACACCGACGCCCTGATCGGCGAGGAGATGCTGGCCCGGCACTATGCGACGCTCGACGCGAAGCTGGGCGCCAGCGAGTTCTTCGGCGGGAGCTTGAGCGCAGCCGACATCGCGCTGTTCGTCAGCGTGTTCTTCTCGCTGCGGCTGGGCGGTCCCTCGCTCGTCGGCTACGAGCGGCTCGGGGCCTGGTATCGCCGGCTGGCGGCGAGGCCTGCCTTCGCTGCCGCTGTCGCCGGGATGGAGGAGGCCGACCGGCGGCTTTCGGTTCCGGTGAAACGGCACTGAGATCGCGGCGCTTTCGATTGCGGCGGGCGCGCCACAGCGCTAAACCGCCGGCATGAGCGCCCCCATCCGCATCGCCCCGTCGATCCTCTCGGCCGATTTCTCGAAGCTCGGCGAAGAGGTGCGCGCGATCGACGAGGCCGGGGCCGACTGGATCCATTGCGACGTCATGGACGGGCATTTCGTGCCCAACATCTCGTTTGGCCCCGACGTGCTGAAGGCGATCCGGCCTCACACCAAGAAGCCCTTCGACGTGCATCTGATGATCGCGCCGGTCGACCCCTATATCGAGGCCTTCGCCAAGGCGGGCGCCGACCTGATCTCGCTGCATGTCGAGGCGGGCCCGCATGTGCACCGTTCGCTGCAGGCGGTGAGGAGCCATGGCAAGAAGGCCGGCATCGTGCTCAATCCCGGCACCGATGCGAGCGCGCTGGAGCCGCTGCTCGACGCGGTCGATCTCGTCTTGCTGATGACGGTCAATCCCGGCTTCGGCGGGCAGAGCTTCATTGCGTCCGTGGTCGAGAAGATCGCCCGAATCCGCGCCATGATCGGCGAGCGGCCGATCGAACTCGAGATCGATGGCGGCGTGACGCCCGAGACTGCGCCGCTGGCGGCGAAGGCCGGCGCGAACGTGCTGGTCGCCGGCTCGGCCGTGTTCAAGGGCGGGCCGCGGGCCTATGCCGGCAATATCGCCGCGATCCGCAAGGTGGCCGAAGCCGCGCGCGGGGACTGGGTTTGAGATTTTTAGCACAGCCCTCATCCTGAGGAGCCGCGAAGCGGCGTCTCGAAGGATGCTCCAGCAAGCGCGTTCTGGAGCATCCTTCGAGACGCGCTCCTGCGGAGCGCTCCTCAGGATGAGGGCTCGTTTGGTGACAAGGACGAGACGATGATCCCGCGCTATTCCCGCCCCGAGATGGTGGCGATCTGGGAGCCGCAGTCGCGGTTCAAAATCTGGTTCGAGATCGAGGCGCATGCCACCGACAAGCTCGCCGAGCTCGGCGTGGTGCCCAAGGAAGCGGCCGCGACGATCTGGGCCAAGGCCAAGGACGCGACCTTCGACGTCGCCCGCATCGACGAGATCGAGCGCGTCACCAAGCACGACGTCATCGCCTTCCTGACGCATCTGGCCGAGATCGTCGGGCCGGAGGCGCGCTTCGTCCATCAGGGCATGACCTCCTCGGACATCCTCGACACGACGCTCTCGGTGCAGCTCGCGCGCGCCACCGACATCCTGATCGCCGACGTCGATGCGCTGCTGGCGGCGATCAAGCGCCGCGCTTTCGAGCACAAGCTGACGCCGACGATCGGCCGCTCGCACGGCATCCATGCCGAGCCGGTGACCTTCGGGCTCAAGCTCGCCCAGGCCTATGCCGAGTTCGACAGGTGCAAGGCTCGTCTGGTCGCGGCGCGCGCCGAGATCGCGACCTGCGCGATCTCGGGCGCGGTCGGCACCTTCGCCAATATCGATCCGAGCGTGGAGGCCCATGTCGCGGAGAAGATGGGGCTGACGATCGAGCCGGTCTCGACCCAGGTCATCCCGCGCGATCGGCACGCGATGTATTTCGCCACGCTCGGCGTCGTCGCTTCCAGTGTCGAGCGGCTGGCGACCGAGATCCGGCATCTGCAGCGCACCGAGGTCTACGAGGCGGAGGAGTTCTTCTCGCCAGGCCAGAAGGGCTCATCGGCAATGCCGCACAAGCGCAACCCGGTGCTGACCGAGAACCTGACCGGATTGGCTCGCCTCGTGCGCGGCATGGTCGTGCCGGCGCTGGAGAACGTCGCGCTCTGGCACGAGCGCGACATCTCGCATTCCTCGGTCGAGCGCATGATCGGGCCCGACGCCACGGTGACGCTGGATTTCGCTTTGGCACGGCTGGCCGGCGTCGTCGACAAGCTGCTGATCTATCCGCAGAACATGCGCAAGAACCTCGACAAGTTAGGCGGCCTGCACAATTCGCAGCGCGTGCTGCTGGCGCTGACGCAGGCGGGAGCCAGCCGCGAGGAGAGCTATTCGCTCGTCCAGCGCAACGCGATGCGGACCTGGGAGCACGGCGAGGACTTCCTCACCAATCTCAAGAAGGACACCGAGGTCACGGCGAAGCTCTCAGCCGGCGAGCTCGAGGCGATGTTCGACGAGGGCTATCATTTCAAGCATGTCGATACGATCTTCGCGCGGGTGTTCGGGGAAGGTTAGGATGCGCATCGCCGTCATCGCCGACATCCATGGCAATCTCGGCGCTTTGGAAGCCGTCATCGAGGATTTGGATCGGACAAAACCCGATCTCGTCGTCAATCTCGGCGACTGCTTGTCGGGCCCGTTGCAGGCGGGTGCGACGGCCGATCTGCTGATGACGAAAAACTGGCTGACGATCAGGGGAAACCACGACCGCTATCTGATCGAAACGCCGATCGAGAAACTAAAGCCGTCGGATCGTGAAGCTGCCGAGCAAATGGACGAGCGGCATTTCGACTGGCTGAGAGCTTTGCCGTTTTCTCTGACGCCCGCCGAGGGGGTGATGATGTTTCACGCCCAGCCCGAACGCGATGATGACTATCTCACAGAGCGTCCCACGTTTCACGGGCACGAAGTCCTGCCCGACGCGATCGTCAGCGAGACACTGGCCGGCATCACGGCGGCACTCGTGCTGTGTGCTCATTCACACATTCCGCGCCTGATGGAATTGTCGGATCGCAAGACTGTCTTCAATCCAGGCAGTGTCGGATTGCCGGCTTACGACGACGATCATCCGACATGGCACTTCATGCAGGCGGAGAGCCAGCATGCCCGCTATGGGCTGGCGGAACGTGGCCGGGCAGGTTGGGATTTTACGTTCCGAGCCCTCCGTTACGACTGGAAAGCTGCGGCAGACCTTGCCTTGTCAAAAGGTCGCCGGGATTGGGCTCATGCCCTGTCGAGTGGCCTTGCATTGAAGGCTGAGTGATCTCCGCATGAAATCCTCCGACGTCGACATCCTCATCGTTCCCGGCTGGTCGGGCTCCGGCCCCGATCACTGGCAGAGCCGTTGGGAGGCGAAGCTCAAGACCGCGCGCAGGGTCGAGCAGGAGGACTGGTACAAGCCGGCGCGCGACGCCTGGGCACTGCGTATCGTCGCGGCCGTGCGGGCGGTAACGCGACCGGTCGTGCTCGTCGGGCATTCGGCCGGCTGCAGCGCGATCGCGCATGCGGCGGAGCATTTGAAGCCCGGCGAGGTCGCGGGCGCCTTCCTGGTCGCGCCGGCTTCCGAGTCCGCGAAGCGTGCCATCCCCGGCATGGAGCCGGAGTTCACCGTCCACCGGCGCGAGACGCTGCCGTTCCCGGCGACCGTCATCGCCAGTGCCGACGATCCCTATTGTCCGATCGAAGAGGCGCGGGCGCTGGCCGAGGCCTGGGGCGCGAGTTTCGTCGACGCCGGCGAGAGCGGCCACATCAACACCGAGTCCGGGCACGGCCCCTGGCCGGACGGGCTCCTGCAATTCGCGGGATTTCTCAGGACGTTGGGCTGACACGGTCATTGGGGGGACCGGCAGGCCGAGCCCGAAATGACCATCAAAAAAACGCCCCGGCTTTCACCGGGGCGGTCTCGTCTCACGCGTGAGCGCGATCAGCCATCGAGATCAGTTCTCGATATAGGTGATCTTGCCGTCGGCGCCCTTCTTCCAAGTGTACATGGTGTAGTCGGGGCGGGTGATGTCGCCCTTCTTGTCGAAGGCGAGCTTGCCGATGACGGTGTCGATCGGCTTGCCGTCGCGCAACGCGGTCGCGACCTTCTTCGGGTCGAGCGAGTTGGCGCGCTTGGCGCCCTCGGCGATGACCTGGACCGCGGCGTAGCTGTAGAGCGTGTAGGCCTCGGGCTTGAACTTGCGGGCCTCGAACTTCTTCAGCACGGCGGCGGCTTCGGGGCGCTTCTGCGGATCCGGCGGGAAGGTCATCAGCGTGCCCTCGACGCCGGGGCCGCCGATCGTCGAGAACTCGTCGGTGGTGATGCCGTCGCCCGAGATCATCACGGTCTTGAGGCCCTGGTCGCGCATCTGGCGTACGATCAGGCCGCCCTCGGTGTGCAGGCCGCCCCAGTAGAGGTAGTCCGCGCCGGTCGACTTCAGCTTGGAGATCAGCGCCGAGAAGTCCTTCTCGCCGGCGTTGACGCCCTCGTACAGCACGTCCTTGACGCCGGCCTTGGTCAGGCCCTTGCGGGTCTCGTCGGCGAGGCCCTGGCCGTAGGTGGTCTTGTCGTGGACGACGGCGATCTTCTTGCCCTTGAGGTTCTTGGCGATGTAGGCCGCCGCGACCTCGCCCTGCTGGTCGTCGCGGCCGCAGGTGCGGAAGACGTTCCAGAGGCCGCGCTCGGTGATCTTCGGGTTGGTGGCCGAAGGCGAGATCGCGACGATGCCGTTCTCGGCATAGACTTCCGAGGCCGGCATGGTGACGCCGGAGTTGAAGTGGCCGATGACGAACTTGATGCCGTCGCCGACGAACTTGTTGGCGACCGAGACGCCCTGCTTCGGATCGGAGACGTCGTCGCCGATCGAGAGCGTGATCTTCTGGCCGAGGATGCCGCCGGCGGCGTTGATGTCCTCGACGGCCTGCTCGGTGCCGTTCTTGAGCTGGGCGCCGAAGGCCGCGTTGGGGCCGGTGATCGGGCCGGCGACGCCGAACTTGATCTGTGCATTGGCCACGCCGGAAAAGGCGAGGACCGCGCCGAGCGCAATGCCGCTCAACAGCAGTTTCTTCATGAGACGAGACTCCCCTGTGACACTATGAACGGGCTGGATCGTCCGCCCGTCTCGGCGCGTGCTGGTGCCGTGGAACGCAGTCTTGCGCTTTTTCCAGGCTCTGTCACGCGTCAAGCTCGCGATGGTTTTCGTCCTTTAGACGGTCCTTGCGGCACTCTCGCCCGTGCTCTCGCGCAGCTTCCAGCCGAAGGGGCCGGTGCGCTCGTAGAGCCAGCGATATTGCGTCGTCATCTGCTTGGCGCGGTTGAAGCGCCAGCCGGCGAAGCCGAAGGCCATTAGGACGATCAGGTCGACGATGTAGTAGTGCAGCGTCAGCAGCGTCGCCTCGAACAGCGCGAAGTGGATGAAGCGGATGAACAGGCCGAGCACGAGCATGTAGAGCGCGAGCTGCCAGGCCGGCTTCCAGGTCTTGGCGATGGCGCGCCCGGCCATCCAGGCGAGCCAGCCGCCCATCACCACGGTGACGAGCAGAAACAGCCAGATCGTCGGCTCCTCGTAGATGATGCCCTGCATCGTCAGTGCTTCCCGCCTTCGAGATAGGCCGCCTGGACCTGCGGATTGGAGAGGAGTTCCTGGCCGGTGCCGCTCATGGTGACGAGGCCGTTGACCATGACGTAGCCGCGATGGGCGAGTTTCAGCGCGTGGAAGGCGTTCTGCTCCACCAGGAAGACGGTCAGGCCCTCGGTCTTGTTGAGCTCGCGGATCGCCTCGAAGATCTGCTTCACGATCAGCGGCGCGAGGCCGAGCGAGGGCTCGTCGAGCAAAAGGAGCTTCGGCCGCGCCATCAGGGCGCGCGCGATCGCGACCATCTGCTGCTCGCCGCCGGACAAGGTGCCGCCGCGTTGCTGGAGACGTTCCTTGATGCGCGGGAACAGCACGCAGATCTTCTCGAGGTCCTCGTCGAAATGCTCGAGACCGCGTACGGCCGCGCCCATCTGCAGGTTCTCGAATACGGTCATGCGCGGGAAGATGCGTCTTCCCTCGGGCGATTGAGCGATACCCTGCCTGGCGATCAGATGGCTCGGCATCTTCGTGATGTCGTGGCCGTCATAGGTGATGGTGCCTTCGCGCGCTTGCGGGTTGCCGAAGATCGTCATCATCAGGGTCGACTTGCCGGCGCCGTTGGCGCCGATCATGGTGACGATCTCGCCGGCGTTGACGTCGATGTCGACGCCCTTCAGGGCGATGATCTTGCCGTAATAGGTCTTGACACCGCGCACCGCGAGCAGGGGCTGGGCGGTCTTGTGCGGCACGAGCACGGGCTCGGCGCTCTGGGACTGCATCTGGTCCATCACAGTCCGACCTCCGCTTCCACCGCCGCGACCTCTTCGTCGTCGACGCCGAGATAGGCGGCGATCACCTTGGGATCGGCCTGGACTTCCGCCGGCGTGCCGTCGGCGATCTTGGTGCCGTAGTCGAGCACCACGACATGGTCGGAAATCTGCATCACCACCGACATGTCGTGCTCGATCAGGAGGAGCGCCGTGCCGATATCCTTGCGGATCGAGAGCAGGAGCTCGTTGAGGTCGTGGCTCTCGCGCGGGTTGAGGCCCGCGGCCGGCTCGTCGAGGCAGAGCAGCACGGGATCGGTGCACATGGCGCGCGCGATCTCGAGCCGGCGCTGGTCGCCATAGGGCAGGTCGGCGGCGGGGTCGTCGGCGCGGTCGATCAGGCTGATCTTCTCGAGCCAGAACTTGGCCTTCTCGACAGCCTGCTGCTCGCGCGCCTTGTAGCCGCCGATGCCGAGCACGCCGAGGAAGGTGAAGCCCGAGGCGATCATCAGCGGGTTGTGCTGGGCGACGAGCAGGTTTTCCAGCACGGTCATGCCGCCGAACAGGCGGATGTTCTGGAAGGTACGCGCGACCTTGGCCTTCCACGAGATCTGGAAGTCCGGCATGCGCTCGAGCAGGAAGCTCGCACCGCCGTCATGGCTCAGCGTCATCATGCCTTCGGTCGGCTTGTAGAAGCCGGTGATGCAGTTGAAGACGGTGGTCTTGCCGGCGCCGTTGGGGCCGATCAGCGCGGTGATGTCGCCCGCGCGGGCCTGGAAGGAGAGATCGTTGACGGCGGTCAGGCCGCCGAAGCGCATGGTGACATGCTCGACTTGAAGAAGCGGAGGGGTCGTCATCAGCCGTGACCCTCCTGGACCATGTCGGCCGAGATCGCCTTCTTCTCCTTGAGGAAGGCCGTCGGCTCGCGCGTCGAGATCAGGCCGCGCGGCTTCCAGATCATGATCACCACCATGGCCAGGCCGAAGATCAGCATGCGGTATTTGGTCGGGTCGAAATCGGGGCCGAAGATCTGCTTCAGCCAATCGAGTTCGCGCAGCAGCTCAGTACCGCCGATCATGGCGATGGCGGCGATGGCGCAGCCCCAGAGCGAGCCCATGCCGCCGAGCACGACGATCGCCAGGATCATCGCCGATTCCATGAAGACGAAGGATTCAGGCGAGATGAAGCCCTGTCGGGCCGAGAAGAAGGCGCCGGCGAAGCCGCCGAACATCGCACCGATCGAGAAGGCGGTCAGCTTGGTGTTAGTGGTGTTGATGCCGAGCGAGCGGCAGGCGATCTCGTCCTCACGCAGCGCCTCCCAGGCGCGTCCGACCGGCAGGCGTCGCAAGCGCAGCGTGACGAAGGCGGTCAGCAAGGCGAGCGCCAGGATCAGGTAATAGAGGAAGATCGTCCGGTAGAGCGGCGAGAATTCGAGGCCAAAGACGGCCGCGAAACCCTCGTCGCTGGCGTTGAACGGGATGCCGAAGAAGCTCGGGCGCGGGATGCCAGAGATGCCGGCATAGCCGCCCGAGAAATCGACCCAGTTGATCAGCACGAGGCGGATGATCTCGCCGAAGGCCAGCGTCACGATGGCGAGATAGTCGCCGCGCAGGCGCAGCACCGGGAAGCCGAGCAGCATGCCCCAGAAGGCGGCGAGGATCCCAGACAGCGGCAGCAGGATCCAGAAGGACAGGCCGAATTCCTTGGCGAGCAGCGCGTAGGAATAGGCGCCGACGGCGTAGAAGGCGACATAACCCAGATCGAGCAGTCCTGCGAGGCCGACGACGATGTTCAGGCCCCAGCCGAGCATGACGTAGATCAGGATCTGGACGCCGAAATTGTCGATCCATTTCAGCGCGCCGCCCCATCCCGTCAGCGCGATCGCGATCAGCGGGAAGGCGATCAGGAAACCGAGGCCGAAGAGCGAGAACAGGCGCGAATGCCTCTGCAGCCGGGCAAAGGTGCCGTGCGGCAGGAAACGGACCAGGGATTTGCGCTCGTCCTTGCCCTGCTGGCGCAACACCACCAAGAGGCGGCCGACGAAGACGAGGGCGACGGCCCAGAACACCGCCTCCCAGCGCTGGTCGAGCACCAGCACGTTCTCCATGTTCTGGCGGGTGCCCCAGGCGACGATCGGGATGCACAGGCCGAAGGTGACGATGGCGGCGAAGCCCGCCTCCTTCAGCGCCGTCTTCATGTCGCGCGGCTTGCTGGCCGTGACGGCGGCGGCCGGCGTCGAAACCGCGGTCTGGGTCGAAAAGGTCTTGGCCATCGGATCAGACCTTCTCGACTTCGGGGCGGCCGAGGATGCCGGACGGCATGAAGACAAGCACGATCGCGAGGATGCAGAAGGCCGCGACGTCCTTGTAGTCGATGGTGAAATAGGCCGACCACATCACCTCGATCAGCCCGATCAGGAGGCCGCCGATGACGGCGCCGGGCAGCGAGCCGATGCCGCCGAGCACGGCCGCGGTGAAAGCCTTCACGCCGGGGATGAAGCCGTCGTTGAAGGAGACGACGCCGTAGAGCACGAGATACATCACGCCGGCGACCGCGGCGAGCGCAGCCCCCATGATGAAGGTGATCGAGATCGTGCGGTCGACGTCGATGCCGAGCAGTGCCGCCATCTTGCGGTCCTGCTCGCAGGCGCGCTGGGCCCGGCCGAGCGGCGTCTTCTGGACGATGTACCAGAAGGCGGCGAGCAGCAGGGCCGTCGTGACGATGATGACAATCTGCTTGTAGGAGATCTGGACGGTGTAGGTGGCGCTGTCGATCAGCGTGATCGACTTGTTGAGCATCGGCTCGGTCGACTTGTTGCGCGGGCCCTGCACGAGCTGGACGAAGTTCATCAGGAAGATCGACATGCCGATCGCCGAGATCAGCGGCGCGAGGCGGAAGGAGCCGCGCAAGGGCCGATAGGCAACGCGCTCGATCGCCCAGTTCCACAGCGAGGTGAAGAACATCGCCAGGATCAGCACGAAGATCAGCGCCAGCACGATCAGCCCGGCCCCGAACCAGGAGGCGATCAGCATGAAGAAGATCAGCGCGATGAAGGCCGAGAGCATGAAGATGTCGCCATGGGCGAAGTTCACCATGCCGATGATACCGAACACCATCGTGTAGCCGATGGCGATGAGGCCGTAGATCGACCCCAGGGTCAGCCCGTTGATGAGCTGCTGGAGGAACACTTCCATCGTCGACGCCTAACCCCTCTGATCCGCTCCCGTTCTTTTCGTCGGCATGACGCCGGCGCATGCGGGATGCGAGTGATACGCAGAGCTACCAATGGCTTGCGGCTTCGACAATCGCGCCGTGCCATATTTCTGTCAAAAGCAATCTGGCGCGTTCTGCCTGCCGATTGTGCAGGCATCTCTGCGGCCCGGCGGCGATTTCGCGCAAGATGATTGCGGTCTGGGCAGGCGCGCGCCGCGAGCGGCCTGCCGCAACCCTAGCGTCCGCGGCCGCAAACCGCGTCTAGGACGATCCTTCGCCTGGAGCGGGGAGGCCGACGGCCAGCCGAGCACCGTTCCGGCGTTCGTCATATCGGTCCGGCTCAGTGGCGGTCCGCTACCGTGAAGCCGTGCGCCAGCGGATCGCGGTCGTCGATGAAGATGGTGTTGTAGCCGGTCATCCGGGCCCAGCCCTCGATCGAGGGGATGATCGCATCATGCGGGCCGACCTTGGCGGCAGCCTCGACGCGGCCTTTGAACAGCGTCCCGATGATGCTCTCATGGACGAAGGCGTCGCCGACCGCGAGCTTCCCCTTGGCGGCCCATTGCGCCATGCGCGAGGAGGTGCCGGTGCCGCAAGGCGAGCGGTCGAGCGCCTTGTCGCCGTAGAACACGGCGTTGCGGGCATGGGCGCCGTCGACCGTCGGCGCGCCGGTCCAGAGGATGTGGCTCAGGCCGTTGATGGCGGCATTCTCGGGGTGGACGAACTGGTAGTTCGCGTTCAGCGCGGCGCGCAGCTTCGGGCTCCAGCGCAGCAGATCGGAAGGATTGACCTCGGCGATGTCGCCAATCGCGGCTTGCGGATCGACGATCGCGTAGAAATTGCCGCCATAGGCGACGTCGACCGTGACCTCGCCCAGCCCTTCGACCTCCGCGGTGAGGTCCGTCGCGTGCAGATAGCTCGCGATATTGGTGATGCGGACGCTGTCGACATGGGCGCCGTTGCGGACATAGGTCGCGGTGACGAGGCCGGCGGGGGTATCGATCTTCAGCACGCCCTCCTGGCGCGGCGTCACCAGCCCGCGCTCCAGCGCCATGGTGACGGTGCCGATGGTGCCGTGGCCGCACATCGGCAGGCAACCCGAGGTCTCGATGAAGAGGAAGGCGATGTCGGCGTCGTCGCGCGTCGGCGGGTAGAGTATCGCGCCCGACATCATGTCGTGGCCGCGCGGCTCAAACATCAGCCCGGTGCGGATCCAGTCGAACTCCGCGAGGAAGTGGGCGCGCTTCTCCACCATGTTGGCGCCCTTCAGCGCTGGGCCGCCACCCGTGACCATGCGCACCGGATTGCCGCAGGTATGGCCGTCGACGCAAAAGAAGGTATGGGTCGTCATGGGGTTGGCTCTGTCGGTTACAAGTTTGATTCAGGCGCCGGATGTTGTCAGAAGCGCCTTGGGCTGAAGGGTTCGAGGTCGATCGCCGGCGCGCGTCCGGCGATCAGTTCGGCGACCAGCCCCGCCGTCGCGGTCGACTGCGTCATGCCGTAATGGCCGTGGCCGAAGGCGTAGACGACGTTGGCGTTGCGGCTGGCCTGGCCGATCACCGGCAGGGAATCGGGCAGGGAGGGACGGAATCCCATCCAGAGCCGGCCGCTGTCGAAGGCCGGCAGACCCTCCACGAACTGGCTCGCCTTGTCGTAGAGCACCTTCGTGCGCGCATGGTTGGGTGGTGAATCCAGCCCGCCGAATTCGACCGCGCCGCCGATGCGCAGGCCTGAATCGAGCGGCGTCATGACGAAGCCGTGCCCCTCGAAACCGATCGGCCGCGAGGTCGGGCCGGTGACGCCGGGAAACGAGACATTGTAGCCGCGCTCGGTATCGAGCGGGATCGTGTCGCCGAGCGCGGCCGCCAGCGGCTTCGACCAGGCGCCGGCAGCGATCACGGCGCGGTCGACGACGCGCTGGAAGCCGTCCGGGCCGACGAGGGCAGGGCGCTCGCCCGTGGAGACAGTGGTGATCTCAGCCTTCTCGAAGGTCGCGCCGCGCTCCAGTGCAGCCTCGAACAGCGCCAGCGTCAGTTCGAGCGGATCGCTGATATGGGCGGTGTCGGGATGGTAGGTCGCACCGACGAAGCGGTCCTTCAGCGCCGGCTCGAATTGGCGCAGTTCCTCCGGGCCGATCAAGTCGACCGCGATGCCGAATTCGGCCTGGCGCCTGGCGATCTCGCCCGCTTCCGCGAAGGCCGCCCGGTCGGTGAAGGCGTAGAGGCCGCCCTTGCGGTGGATGTGTTGCGTCAGGCCAGTGCTCTCGGCGCGTGCCAGCCAGGCCGGCAAAGCGCGCTGCTGCAAGGCGGCGATGCCACGGATCGAGCGCTCGTACGCGTCCGGCCGCGCCGCCAGCACGAAGCGGACGAGCCAGGGCAGGAGCTTCGGGAAATAGGCCGGCCGGATCGAGAGCGGGCCGAGCGGGTCCAGCAAGAATTTCGGCACCTGCCGCAGGATCTTCGGGCTGGCGATCGGCAGGATGTCGGTATGGGCCATCCAGCCGGCATTGCCGCGCGAGGGGCCGAAGGCCGGGCCTTCCTTGTCGAGGATCAGGACCTCGTGGCCTTCGTCGAGCAGCGCATGGGCGGTCGCGACGCCGACGATCCCTGCGCCGATGACGCCGACCTTCATGGCAGCGACAATTCCTTCAGCGCGCGGGGCTGCTTGACCTCGATCTCGACGAAGGCGATCGGGTAGGCAGAGCCGTTCATGACGTCGTGCTGTATGCCGGCCGGGCGCATATAGGCCTGGCCCTGGGCGAGCGGAACATCGGTCTCGGTCTTGCCGTCATGGATGCGCAGCGTGCCCGCGACCAGCATGACGACGAAATAGGGCCAGCCATGGCTGTGCCAGCCGGTCACCGCGCCGGGCTCGAAATCCCAACGCGTGATCCGGAGCGTGTCGTCGTCCTGCTGGACCGTCGGCGTCGCGGGAATGGTGCAGGCGAAGGCCATGGCGGCTCCGGCGGTTGCTCGTTCGGGCGGCGTATCGTTCAGGCGGCGTCTTGCGTGCCGGCCCGTTTGCGCGGCAGATTGCCAGCATGGCATGCCGGTCAGCGCTCGAGCTTGATATATCAACCGTCGAAGACCCGTCAACGCGCTGGGCCGAGACGGGCGAGGCCGCATGACGCTGCTCGTCGACGCCGCTCCGACATCGGCGCCGAGTCTGTCGGAGGTCGCCTATCGCAGGCTCGAAGAGGCGATCGTGACGTTGTCGTTGCGTCCGGGCGCCGTTTTGACCGAGGCGCAATTGATCGATCTCGTCGGCGTCGGCCGCACGCCGGTGCGCGAGGCGTTGATCCGACTGGCGCAGCAGGGGCTGGTCGAGATCCTGCCGCGCAAGGGCGTCGCGGTCGCCGACATCAACGCCATCGACGTGATGGCGGCGCTCGATGCGCGCGAGGTTCTGGAGCGGCTGATCGCGGCCGATGCGGCCAAGCGGGCGAGCCCGGCCGAGCGGATCGCCATCATCGAGCGCGCCAGGGGCATGCGCGCTGCGGCCGAGACCGGCGACGTGAACGCCTTCATGCGGCTCGACACCGAGCTCAACGCGACGGTCGCGGCGGCTGCGCGCAGCCCCTATGCGACGCGCGCGGTCGAGCCGCTCCAGGCGCTGATGCGGCGGGCTTGGTATCATTTCGAGCGCCAGGACGATCTCGTGCCCTCGGCCCAGCTCCATGTCGCCTTCGCGCAGACGATCGCCGCGGCCGATCCCATTGCTGCGACCGCCGCAAGCGACGCGCTGATGCTGCATTTCCGCAAGGGTCTGCTGGGGGCGCTCGGGCGCGACTGAGGCTTTCGTGCATCGTCGCAACGATCTATCAATTGGCGCAACGGATACTGCCTGGTCTTCAGACGATCGCTCGCTTGCGCGACGACGCGTCCCAGGATGACGAGACAGGCCACGCGAACAGTCCAGGCGCATGAACAGGATCGTCGAACCTCCTTTGCCGCTCGTTCCCGCCGCGTCCGGTGAGGCCTATCGTGACGCGATGGCGCGGCTGGCGAGCCCCGTCCATGTCGTCACGACCGCGGGGCCGACCGGCCGGATCGGGCTGACCGCGACGGCGGTCGCCTCGGTCTCGGATGCGCCTCCGACGGTCCTGGTCTGCATCGCGACCGGCAGCCGGACGCTGGCAGCGATCGAGGCCAATGGCGTCTTCTGCGTCAACGCCCTGCCGGGCGGCTGCGACGATCTGGCCGAGACCTTCGCCGGCCGGCGCGGGATCGATGGCGAAGCGCGCTTCGCCGGCGCGGAATGGGGCCGGCTCGTCAGCGGCGCGCCGGTGCTGGCGGCGGCGCTCGCGTCCTTCGACTGCCGGCTCGTCGCGATCGAGCGGGTCGCGACCCACAGCCTCGTGCTGGGCGAGGTCGTCGCGGTCGGCGGGGCGGGGTCGGGCGCCGGCCTGACTTATCGCGACCGGCGTTTCCAGACCGTCTGAGCCGGCTGCGTCAGGCTTTCGCAGCCTCGGCGTCGACCTCGGCGAAGACGTTGGCCGCTTCCTTGAAGGCATGGTTGGCGGCGGGGACGCCGGCATAGATCGCCGCCTGCATCAGCACCTCCTTGATCTCGTCGCGGCTGATGCCGTTGTTCAGCGCGCCTCTGACATGGATGCGGAACTCGCCCCAGGCACCGAGCGCGGTCGCGATCGACAGCACGATGATCGAACGCTCGCGGCGGGCCAGGCCCGGCCGGTTCCAGATGTCGTTCCAGGCGGTGCGGGTGATGAACTCCTGCCATTCGCCGTTGAAGGCGGTGAGGCCGGAACTCGCCTTGTCGACATAGGCGTCGCTGAGTACGGCGCGCCGCGTCTTCATGCCGTTGTCGTAGCGGGTCTTCTCGTCCATCGGATCACCTCAGCCTTTCAGGAAGTCGAGCACGGCCCTGGTGAAGGCCTCCGGCTGCTCGAGATTGGAGAGATGGGCGGCGTCGAGCTCGACCGTCTTCGCGTCGGGGATGGCATCAGCGATGAGATGACCTGCGGCCGGCGGTGTCGCCGGATCGAGCTTGCCGATGACGACGAGGACCGGATTGGTGACGCTGCGGATCGTTTCGCGCTGGTCCATGTCGCGGATGGCGGCGCAGCAATTGGCGTAGCCGAGCGGCGGCGTCGTCTTCAGCATCTCGCTGACCTTCTCCACCGTGCCGGTGTCGCGCTCGCGGAAGGCCGGGCTGAACCAGCGTTCCAGTGTCGGCTGGACGAGGCCCGCCATGCCGTTGGCGCGGACATTGGCGATACGGGTGTTCCAGAGTTCAGGCGGTCCCATCCTGGCGCCGGTGTTGGCGAGCACGATCCGGTCGAAGCGCTTGTGGGCATGGGTCGCGACCCATTGCCCGACCATTCCGCCTTTGGACAGGCCGCACCAATGCGCTTTGTCGATGCCGAGATGGTCGAGGATCGCGACCGCGTCATGGCCGAGCCGGGCGATGGAATAGGGCTCGTCGGTCGCGACCGACTGGCCGTGGCCGCGCGAATCGTAGCGCACGACGCGGAAATGCCTGGCCCAGTCCGCGACCTGCGGGTCCCACATCGTCAGATTGGTGCCGAGTGAATTCGACAGCAGCAGCGCGGGCGCCTCGGTCGGGCCGTCGACATGGATGTGGAAGGGCTCGCCCTTGATCGTCTCGATCGGCATTCGGGATGTCCTCGTCAGCTCGGGCGGATCGCGCCGCACTCCGATAGCACAAGCCTTCGCCCGGCGAGCCCGCTTTGCGCGGCTGCGGGCAGGCGATAGGCCGGTGGCGTCGGCCAGCCCATCTCGCGGGCGACGATGATGCCGAGCAGCAGGATCGCGTCGGGCTCGTCCATAAGGATCGCGGCGGGCGCCCGGCCGGCGTGGACCAGCTCCAGCAGAACGGCGGAAGCCGAGGACGAGCCGATCGTGCCCGGCAGCGCCAGCACCGTGCCGGCGATGTTCTGTCCGCGCTGCGGATGGCGGGCGTCGATGATCGCGCCCGTCTTCGGGTCAACGCCGCCCCAGAAGCTGATCGGCGCGGTCAGCGCCAGGCATTCGGCGGTGACCGCCTCGCCGGCGATCAGGATCTCGGCGTTCAGCTCCATGACCGCGCCTCCCGAACCAGCCGGCCGGCGACCGCGCTCTCGACGCATTCCGACAGCGAGCCATAGGTCACGGCGTAGCCGGTGTTCCCCGGCGCGTAATGGGCAAACTTGCCGGAATTGGTCATCAGCACGGCGCCTGCGATCTCCGGCAGGATCGGCGTCGCGACGACGCAGGTGTCGACCACGAACAGCAGGCCGGCGGCCTCCAACGCGGCGCGGCGGCCGTCCTTTTCCAGCGGAGCCACGACATGGCGGCCGGTATTGGCATAGAGCGGGACAGTGAGCCTGCGCCCGGCCAGACGCTGCTCGACCTCGGTGATCTCGGCGAGCGAGAGATGCGGCGAGCCGATCGCGACCGCATCGACCCGCTCGGTCTGTGCTGAGGTCGAGAGGCCGGAGAGCGCCGCCCGCACGGCCTCGGCCGTCAGCACGATGTGCTCCTGCGGCGGGATATGGCCGAGCGCGGTCGCGACGTCCGGCGCCTCCGGCGTGACGCCGGCGACATGGAAAAGCCCGACGCCGCCGGCCGAGGCGGAGGCCGCGCCCAGCGCCTTCAGCCGGTCCTCGGTGGTGCAGCCCTGCAGGCCCTCGATCACCGCGACCGTGCTGCCGGCGAGCCGGCCGAGCATGGTGCCGAGCACCGGGTAGAAGACGTCCGACCGGCGCAGCTCCAGCGACAGGCCGCTGGCATCGATCAGCAGCTTCGCGACGCGGTTCTCGGGGCGGTGCAACCCGTAATCGGGGGCGCAGCCGGCGATGGCGCAGGCGATGTCGAGGAAGTCGCCATAGCGGTTGGTGCGGGCGCCGAGCACCGAATTGCAGAAGACGACGGCGTTGGATTCGCCCCAGGCCACGTCTGTGCCGGTCTTGGGGCGATGGCCGGCCTGATAGGGCGCGCAGGTCCAGGACGGTTCGCAGCCCATCGCCTCGTAGGCCCGCATCATCCGCGCGGCCATGTCGTTCTCGTGGACCGGAAGCCGGACCTTCGCGCAGCCGGCCGGCGTCAGCGAGCCGACGTTGAGCGTCGCGCGAACGGCGACCCTGGCTCCGCCCGCGACCAGTTTTTCGGCGAAGAGCGTGCCGGAATCGCCATGATAGAGCGCGCCGTCGATATGGGCGGAGGCGACCGGGATCAGGCGCGGCGCACCCATCAGCCGGGCGGCCTCGGCGACGATGCGCATCGCCATGGCGGCGCTGGCGCCCTGGTCGCCAGAGGCGATGGATCGTTCGCTCGGTGAGAGGTCAACCATCGATCGCCTTGTACTCGCGGGCAGGCACCGCGGTCTTGAGAAGTGGCGGCTCCACCCGCGCATCACAGCGGAGCAGAACCCGATCGATGATCGCGTCCGACGCACCGCGATAGGTCGCCGGGTCGAAGAGGTCGATCAGCGCGGCGGTATCGAGATGGGCCGTGACGGCCGGCATGTCGCCGAGCACCTCGCGCAGGTGCCGCTTCTGGCTCAGGCATTCGCGGCTCGCCTGTTCCAGCATGTGATGCGCCTGTGCCTTGCCCAATGCCGCCGCCAGCGCGATCGAGACGCGCTCGGACATGACCAGTCCTTGAGTCAGCTCGATATTGGCGCGCATCCGCTCGGGGAAGACCTGCAGCCCTTCGATGAGGGCAACGGCCTGAGACAGGGCCACGCCAGCGGTGCGGAACAGTTCCGGCAGGGTGGGCCACTCGGCATGCCAGCCGCCCAATGCGCGCTCATGCTCCTGGGGCAGGGTGGACAGCATGGTCGAAACGAGCCCCGGCGCGCGTTGCGCGGCCGCGAGGATCAGCGTGCACAGAACGGGATTGCGCTTGTGCGGCATGGCCGAGGAGCCGCCCTTGCCGGGCGCTTCCGGCTCGGCCAGTTCGCCGATCTCGGTCTGAGCCATCAGCCCGACGTCACGGGCGATCTTGCCGAGGTTGCCAGCGAGGATGCCGAGTTCGGCCGCAAGGCGCGCAATCCGGTGACGCTGGGTGTGCCAGGGAACGAGCGAAACCCGCGCGCCGGAGGTCAGGGCGACGAACCGCGCCTGAACGCGATCCCCGTCGATCCCGAGTGCCGCGAGGGTGCCGGCGGCTCCGGCAAATTGGACGACCGGCGCCTCCAGAATGCCGTGAAGGACATGCCTGCTCTCCAGCAACGGGTCGACCCAGAGCGCGGTCTTGACGCCGAAGGTGATCGGGACGGCCTGCTGCAGGAAGGTCCGGCCGATCATCGGGGTCGCGCGATGCGTCTCCAGCAGCGCACGCAGCGCATGAACAAGCCGGCCGAGCCGGAGATCGACGAGTTTCAGTCCGCTGCCGATGACATGAACATATCCGGAATCGATCACGTCTTGGCTGGTCGCACCGTAGTGCACCCATTTGGCCTGCTCGGGGGATGCCGCGGCGACGCGGGTCGTCAACGCCTTGACCAGCGGGATCGCGGGGTTGCCGGCCAGCGTCGCGGCCCGCCCGAGTTCGGCTATGTCGTAGAGATCGGGGTCACATTGCCGGGCGACGGCAATCGCCGTCCCCTCCGGCGCGACACCCTCGGCTTCCAATGCGCTTGCAAGCATCGCCTCGAACCCGAGCATACCGTGGAGGAGCGTCCTGTCGCTCATCGCCGACGCCATCTCACCATCGACGAAAAGCTCGCCGAACAGGGCCGGTGCGCCTGATGTCATCGGGAGACGTGCGTCATGCGGCGGCTGCGTTGCGTCGTCACGCCTTGTCCTCTTGTGCCGGTCGGCGCTTTCCGCTCATGGATAGGCGAGACAGCCTTGGATAGACCCGAGGCGGGGCCGGCTGCAACAGCGGCTGGGAGTTTGCCGCACAGAGTTCGGGGAGAAGCGCGATGGCGATGACGATGAATGGCGAGGTCACGCTGCCCGCCGCCAAGGACGTGGTCTGGGCCAAGCTCAACGATGCCGAGGTGCTGAAGGTCTGCATCCCGGGCTGCGACCAGTTGAACAAGGACGACGAGACGCATTTCTCGGCGGTGGTGAAGGTCAAGCTCGGACCGGTCAAGGCGACCTTCAAGGGCAAGGTCGAGCTCGTCGATCTCAATCCGCCGAACGGCTACCGCATCCAGGGCGAAGGCGAGGGCGGCATCGCCGGTTTCGCCAAGGGGGGGGCCAAGGTTGCGCTCAGCGATGCCGAGGGCGGCCAGACGCTGCTGCGATACGATGTCGAGGCGCAGGTCGGCGGCAAGCTGATGCAGCTCGGCTCGCGGCTGATCGATTCGGTCTCGAAGAAACTCGCCGACGAGTTCTTCGCCAATTTCGCCAAAGCGGTCAGCGAAGGCTGAACCGCGTCTTTCGCAGCGAATAAGGTCAGCGAACCCCGGACCGCGTCACGAGGCCTTGCGCAGGGCGGTCAGCGCGGCGCTGACGGCGGCTTCGGCTGCGCCGACCTGCATGGCGATGCCGGTCGCCGCGGCATTGGCGCGCTGCAGTGTCTCGGCGGTCGCCGCCAGGCTCTCATTGACGGCATTGGCGGCAGCGATCGCGACGTCGGAGCTGTCGGCGACGTCTGCGGCGTCGCGCGCGATGGTCGCGGTGACCTGGCCCTGCTGCGAGACGGAGTCGGAGATCGCCTCCGAATCGAGCCTGATCTCGCCGATCGTGCCGCCGATCGCCGCGGCGTGATGGCTGCAAGCCTCGGCGCTGGCGCCGAGCTCGGCGATCTGCCGGGCGATGTCCTGGGTTGCATTGGCGGTCTGGGTCGCCAGCGATTTGACCTCGGAGGCGACGACGGCGAAGCCGCGCCCGGCCTCGCCGGCGCGGGCGGCCTCGATCGTGGCGTTGAGCGCGAGCAGATTGGTCTGCGCCGCGATGTCGCCGATCATCCCTGCGACCGCGCCGATGCTGCCGGTTACGTCGCGCAATTGCGAGATCGCCTGGTTCATCGCGTCGGCGTCGGAGACGGCGCGGTTCGCGATCGACAGGCTCTGGCGGGCACGCTGGCCGATCTCGGCGATGTTGGCCGACATCTCCTCGGTCGCGGCGGCGGTCTGCAGCGATTTCGCCCGCACCAGCATCGAGGTCTGCTCGAGCGAGGCGACCTTCGTCTTGATGAAGACGGTCGCGCGGTTGGTCTCGTCATTGGTCAGGGCGAACTGCTCGACCGCGTCGCTGATCGAGGCGTCGATGCCGCCGATGCGGGCCTTCAAGGTTTCCGCCGCTTCGTCGAGCATGCTCGACCGGCGCTGCGCCTCGCCGGCCTCGATCTGCTGGTCGGTGGTGATGGCGATGTTGGCGTCGTAGCTCAGCACGCGCGCGACCAGGAAGAGGTCGCGCTTCGATTGCCTTGGCCGCAGGGCGGCGCGCCAACGGCTGGCGAACAGGATCTCCGAGAACAGGCTCGCGGCGATGGAGACGCGCGGCCTGGAGCCGACCTTGGCGACACGCTCGATCTCGCACAGCCGCTTGATCGACTCGGCATAGGCCTCGTCGAAGTCGCCGACGAAGATCAGCCGGAAATGGGCTGCCTCGGCCGGATAGAGCTGGTCCGCCACCGGCTCGACGAAATCCCGAAGCCCGGGATGGATGACGAAGGCGCGCTCGAAATCCTCACGCACGAGCCGATCGATCACCCGGTCGACGGTGCCGGCATGGGCACGCAGACGCCGGCGTTGCGCGTCGTCGTAGTCGATCGCACGCAGGCGGCGTTGAATCTGATCCAGCGTCGAAAGCACAGCGATCCGTCCAGGCGCGGCGACGGTTCTCCGGCGCCGATGGAGCTTCCGACAGGGATGTTAAGAAATGCCGAATCGGTCCTGCGCGGATAGGCGCAACCGAGGCGGCACGACGGCGATCCGTCCGGGTTGGTCGGGAACAGGCAGATTCCAGCGAAATAGGCCGAAATATCGCGGTCATGCCGCGAATGATCCTGCTTGACCCAAGAAAAAGCCGGGTCCACATTCCGTTTCGAGCTATTCCAAGGAAAAGCTCGCTCGCATCGGAAGGCACTTCCATGCGGGCGATGGAAGACCGCGACGGCTACGAGATGTCTTAGCCGGGCGTCAGACCCGGGTCACAGGAGGAATGCCCGCATGGCCACCGTTTCGATGACGGTGAACGGCAAAGCCGTCACTGCTGCAGTGGATCCGCGCACCTTGTTGGTGCAGTTCCTGCGCGAGAACCTGCGATTGACCGGCACGCATGTCGGCTGCGACACCAGCCAGTGCGGCGCCTGCCTCGTCCATGTCGACGGCAAGGCGGTCAAGGCCTGCACCACGCTCGCGCTCTCGCTCGACGGCGCCTCCGTGACAACGATCGAGGGTGTGGCGAGCAATGGCGCGCTGCATCCGATGCAGGAGGCCTTCCGCGAGCATCATGGCTTGCAATGCGGCTATTGTACCCCCGGCATGATCATGTCGGCGATCGACATGGTGAACCGGCGCGGCTTCGCCCTCGACGAGAAGACGATCCGCGAGGATCTCGACGGCAACATCTGCCGCTGCACCGGCTACCACAACATCGTCAAGGCGATCGCGGCCGGAGCCGCGGCGATGGGCGGAAAAGCCCCGGTTCGCCAGGCGGCCGAGTGAGCGTTCAAGGCCCGCGCCATCCCGCGCGGGTCTTTTGTCTCAGGCCATGACGCGCCCGCCAGAGGCGCCATGAGAGGAGGGGAACACCATGTCCGCAACGGGTATCGGCGCATCGGTGCGCCGCAAGGAAGACCACCGCTTCATCACCGGCCAGGGCCGCTACACCGACGACATCAACCGCCCGGGCCAGGCCCATGCCTATTTCCTGCGCTCGCCGCACGCCCATGCGACGCTGAAGGCGATCGACGCCAAGGCTGCGGCTGCGATGCCCGGCGTGCTCGGGATCTATACCGGCGCCGACCTCGCCGCCGACAAGGTCGGCGGGCTGATCTGCGGCTGGATGATCCACAACAAGGACGGCTCGCCGATGCGGGCCGGCGGCCATCCGGCCCTGGCGCAGGGCAAGGTGCGCTATGTCGGCGATCATGTCGCGGTGATCGTGGCGGAGACGCTGGCCCAGGCCAAGGACGCGGCCGAGGCGATCGTCGTCGATTACGGCGTGCTGCCGGCGGTGGTCGATACCGCGAAGGCAGCTGGCGCCAAGACCGTCGTCCATGACGAGGCGCCCGACAATACGGTGTTCAACTGGCATCTCGGCAACAAGGACGAGACCGCAAAGGCCTTCAAGGCCGCCAAGCATGTGACGAAGCTCGACATCGTCAACAACCGCCTGGTCCCGAACCCGATGGAGCCGCGCGCGGCCGTCGGCGATTACGACCAGGGCGAGGACGCCTTCACGCTCTACACCACGAGCCAGAACCCGCATGTGGCGCGGCTCGTGCTCTCGGCCTTCATCGGCATCGCGCCGGAGAACAAGCTGCGCGTGATCGCTCCCGATGTCGGCGGCGGCTTCGGCTCGAAGATCTTCATCTATGCCGAGGAGACGGTCTGCGTCTGGGCGGCGAAGAAGGTCGGACGGCCGGTGAAATGGACCTCCGACCGGACTGAGGCCTTCCTCTCCGACGCGCATGGCCGCGACCATGTCACCCATGCCGAGCTCGCGACCGATGCCGACGGCAGGATCACGGCGTTGCGCGTCAAGACCACCGCCAATCTCGGCGCCTATCTCTCGACCTTCTCCTCCTCGGTGCCGACCTATCTCTACGCGCCGCTGCTGTCCGGGCAGTACGACATCCCGGCGATCTATGCCGAGGTCGACGCGGTCTACACCAACACCGCTCCGGTCGACGCCTATCGCGGAGCGGGCCGGCCGGAGGCGACCTTCGTGGTCGAGCGGCTGGTCGAGGTCGCGGCGCGCGAGCTCGGCAAGGACCCGGCGAAGTTCCGGATGCAGAACTACATCAGGAAGTTCCCGCACCAGACGCCGGTCATCATGATGTACGACGCCGGCAATTACGGCGCCTCGATGAAGAAGGCACTGGAATTGATCGACTACAAGGGTCTCGGCAAGCGCAAGCGCGATTCCGCCCGCAACGGGAAGCTGCGCGGTATCGGCTTCTCCTCCTATATCGAGGCCTGCGGCATCGCGCCGTCAGCTGCGGTCGGCTCGTTAGGGGCCGGCGTGGGCTTATGGGAATCGGCCGAGGTCCGGGTCAACCCGATCGGCACGGTCGAGGTGCTGACGGGCTCGCACAGCCACGGCCAGGGCCACGAGACGACCTTCGCACAACTGGTCAGCGACCGACTTGGCATCCCGATCGACAACGTCTCGATCGTCCATGGCGACACCGACAAGGTGCAGATGGGCATGGGCACCTATGGCTCGCGCTCGGGCGCCGTCGGCATGTCGGCGATCGTCAAGGCGGTCGACAAGGTGATCGCCAAGGGCAAGAAGGTCGCTGCCTATGTGCTGGAGGCCGACGAGGCCGACATCGACTTCGCGGACGGTCATTTCAAGGTGAAGGGCACCGACAAGACGCTCGATTTCGGCTCCTGCGCGCTTCAGGCCTATGTCGCGCACAAGTTCAATGGGCAGGACCTCGAGCCGGGTTTGAAGGAGGGCGCGTTCTACGACCCGACCAACTTCACCTTCCCGGCCGGCGTCCATATCTGCGAACTCGAGATCGACCCCGACACCGGCGTCACCACGATCGAGCGCTGGGCGGCGGTGGACGATTTCGGCAACGTCATCAACCCGATGATCGTCGAGGGCCAGGTCCATGGCGGCATCGCCCAGGGCGTCGGCCAGGCGCTGCTCGAAGGCGCGAAATACGATGCCGACGGTCAGCTCATGACCGCGAGCTTCATGGATTACTGCATGCCGCGCGCCCATGATCTGCCGTCCTTCGACGTCGGCATGACCGTGACGCCGTGCCCGTCGAATCCGCTCGGCATCAAGGGCTGCGGCGAGGCGGGCGCCATCGCCTCGCCGCCGGCCGTGATCAACGCCATCACCGACGCGCTCGGCCATGAGGACATCGCCATGCCGGCGACGCCGATGGCGGTCTGGCGCGCGGCGCAGAAGAGCATCCGGAAACTGGCAGCCGAGTGAGCTGAAGGGACGCCATCATGTACGCTTTCACCTATCACCGCCCGGCCACGGCCCGCCAGGCCGCCGGCCTTCTCGCCAAGAAGGAGGATGCCAAGCTTCTCGCCGGCGGCCACACGCTGCTGCCGACGATGAAGGCGCGGCTCGCCGCGCCGACCGCGCTGGTCGATCTCGGCGGTTGCGGCGACCTCAAGGGCATCGCGCGCAAGGGTCGCACCGTCGTCATCGGCGCGATGACGACGCATGGCGAGGTCGCCGAATCGGCGATCGTCCAGGAGGCGATCCCGGCGCTGGCCTATCTCGCCTCCCATATCGGCGATCCGGCCGTGCGCCATCGCGGCACGATCGGTGGCTCGGTCGCCAACAACGACCCGGCGGCGGACTATCCCGCGGCGCTGCTGGCGCTCGGCGCGACGGTCGTCACCAACAAGCGCAAGCTCGTCGCCGACGACTTCTTCACCGGACTCTACGAGACCGCACTGGAGGAGGGTGAGATCATCACCAAGGTGGTGTTCCCGCTGGTCTCCAAGGCCGGCTACGCCAAGTTCCGCAATCCCGCGTCGCGCTATGCGCTGGTCGGCGTCTTCGTCGCCAAGCGCGGTGCGGACATCCGCGTCGCGGTGATCGGCGCCGGCGCCGGTGGCGTGTTCCGCTGGAGCGACGGGGAGGCGGCACTGAAGGCCCGCTTCGCGCCGAAATCGCTCGACGGCGTCAAGGCCTCGGCCAAGAACATCAATGCCGACATGCATGCCGATGCCGAATACCGCGCCCATCTGATCGGCGTGATGACCAAGGATGCGGTGGCGCGAGCGACGGGAAAATGATCTGGCGCAAGATCACTCGCGCCAGCGGCGTCAGCCGCTGGCCGTGAGCTGAGAAAACGGCTGAAACGGCCAATGCGGAAGGGACATTCGATGAGATTCATATTTGGAGCGGGAGCCGCCGCGCTTGTGGTCGCGCTGTCCCAACCGGTCGCCGCCTTCGACGGCTGGCATCTGGAAAGTTCGACGGCCATCGACGGCAAGGGCTCTGCCTGGGACTACATCACTCTCGATGGCGCTGCGGGGCGCCTCTACATCGGGCACCGGAAGGAAGGTCTCCAAATCTTCGATACGGGCAGCAAGAAGCTCCTGAAGACACTCGACAACACCGCGGGGCAGAGCTCGAACGGCGCGACGCTGATGCCGGAATTCGACCTCGGCATCTCCAACAACGAGGATGGCTCGATCACGCCGTTCAAGATGTCGGCGATGGAGGCGAAAGCGCCGATCAAGCTCGGCGAGGAGCTTGATACGAGCCATTACGATCCGGTCTCGAAGCGGATCCTGGTCAACATGGCCGCCGGCAAGGATGGTACGGACCTCGTCGTCCTACAGGCTCCCTCGCTGGACAAGGTCGGCGTCATCAAGGTGGCCAGCAAGAAGCCCGAGCATGCCGATGGCGACGGCAAGGGCAATCTGTTCATGGCCTCGCGTGATCTGGAACTCGTCTACCGCATCGACATGAAGGCGATGAAGGTGACCGCGGAATGGCCGGCTCCGGGCTGCGGGCAGACCAACAGCCTCGTCATGGACGTCGCCAACAAGCGCCTCCTGCTCGGCTGCCGCGGCAACGACAAGGTCAAGCCGTCCTTCGCGGTGATGGATTCCGAAACCGGCAAGGTCGTCTTCTCGCAGGAGGTCGGCGGCGGCAATGACGGCGTCGCCTATGACGCGGATATGAAGCGGGTGTTCCTGACCAACGGCGTCAACGCCGTCATGAATGTGTTCGAACAGGTCGACGCCGATACCTACAGGCAAGTCGAAGCCTTGGGCACCCATGCGGGCGTGCGCTCGCTGGCATTGGACGCCAAGAGCAAGAAGATTTTCGCGGTGACGGCCGAGGGCTCGGCCGACTACGCGAAGAAAGTGACGACGAGTGTCTCGCCTTTCTATGCCAACACGTTTTTCCCGAATACGTTCAAGGTGTTGGTCTACGCAAAATGATGCTGCGTCTTGTATGGCCGTCACTGCCCATCGGCAATGACGGCGAGCGGCGCGGGTACGGCGCGCGCGCCTCGCGTGCTGCACCCGGCATCGTGACTGGGGCTTGACCCGATCATCTCGTTCAAGGACTGCTTCCGACCTCACCAAGAGTGCTCGGGCAGGCCCGGGCACGATGCGAGTTGCGATGCCCCAGCCTATCCCCACCTCCATCGACGCGACTCTCTCGCTCCTCCAGTCCCAGGGCTACGTCGCCGACCGTGCGCTGGCGACCGTGCTGTTCCTGGCGCTCAGGATGAAGCGGCCACTGCTGCTCGAAGGTGAAGCCGGCACCGGCAAGACCGAAATCGCCAAGGTGCTGGCGGCCGGGCTCGGACGCAGGCTGATCCGGCTGCAATGCTATGAGGGGCTCGATCTCGCCTCGGCCGTCTACGAGTGGAACTATGCCGGGCAGATGATGGCGATCAGGCTGGCCGAGGCCGGCGGCGCGACGGGTGATCGCGACAAGCTGGAAGCCGATATCTTCTCGGAGAAATACCTGGTCAAGCGGCCGCTGCTGCAGGCGCTGGAACCGCAGGAGGGCGGGGCACCGATCCTGCTGATCGACGAGCTCGACCGCACCGACGAGGCGTTCGAGGCCTTCCTGCTCGAGGTGCTGGCCGATGCGCAGGTGACGATCCCCGAACTCGGCACGGTCAGGGCGGCCGAGCCGCCGATCGTGATCCTGACCTCGAACCGGACACGGGAGATCCACGACGCGCTGAAGCGGCGCTGCCTCTATCACTGGGTCGGCTATCCCGACGGCCCGCGCGAGCTCGCGATCCTGAAGGCGCGTGCGCCGGAGGCTCCTGCCAAGCTGGCGAAGCAGGTCGTCGCCTTCGTGCAGGCGATCCGCAAGGAGGAGCTGTTCAAGGCGCCCGGCGTCGCCGAGACGCTGGACTGGGCGACGGCGCTGGTCGAGCTCGACGCGGTCGCGCTCGACCCGGCGCTGGTGTCGGACACGCTCGGCGCGCTGCTGAAGTACCAGGACGACATCCAGGCGATGCAGGGCTCGAAGGTGCGCGAGCTGCTCGATCAGGTGAAGACCGAGGCGAGGGCCTGAAACCGGTAAAGGAGGACGCCATGAACAGCGACCTGAAAGCGATCGAAGCGGCGACTTGGACTTATCTCAACGGCTTGTTCGAGGGTGATGTCGGCAAGCTCGAACAGGTGTTCCATCCGACCAGCGCGCTGACCTCGGCCGGCGACGACGGGCACATCAAGATCCTGCCGCGGGAGCAGTGGTTCGAATGGGTGCGCAACCGGCCATCGCCGAAGGCGGCGGGCATGGCGCGGGGCGACCACATCCTGACGATCGACCTCGTCGGGCCGACACTGGCGCTGGTCAAGGTCAAATGCCAGATGCCGCCGCGCTACTTCACCGACCTGCTGAGCTTCCTGAAGATCGACAGCAAATGGCAGATCGCCCAGAAAGTGTTCATGACCGAGACGGGGCCGGGGTGAGGGCGCGAGCAGCGGCATGACCGGCCGGCTCCCCGAAAACATCGCCTATTTCGCCCGCGCTTTGCGGATCGCCGGCGTCCCGGTCGGACCGGGCGCGGTGGTGGAGGCGGTCGAGGCGTTGGCCGAGGGGGCACTCGGCGGGCGCGACGACGTCTACTGGGTGCTGCATGCGATCTTTGTGAAGCGGCACGAGGACAGCGCGGTCTACGACCAGGCCTTCCGGCTGTTCTGGCGGCGGCGCAACCTGATCGAGAAGATCATGGCGCAGATGTCGCCGGTCGCGCCCGGCGGGGAAGCGGCACCCGAAAAAGAGGAAGCTGGGGCGCTGCGCGTGGCCGAGGCCTTCTCGCCGCCGCGGCGCGAGGACGAGCCGCCGGCCGAGCTGACCGAGCTCTCGGCCAGGCTCACGGTCTCCGATCGCGAAACCCTGAAATCGCGCGATTTCGCTCAGATGAGCGCGGCCGAGATCGCCCGCGCCAAGCAACTCATCGCCGCTTTGCGGCTGCCGGACGACACGGTGCCGACGCGGCGTTTCGAGGCGGCGCATCGCGGTCTGAGGATCGATCCGCGCCGGACTTTTCGCCGCTCGCTCAGGGCCGGCGGCGGCGCGATCGACCTCGCTTTCCGCGAGCGGGCCGAGGTTCATCCGCCGGTGGTGGCGCTGGTCGACATCTCCGGATCGATGGCGGAGTATTCGCGCATTTTCCTGCATTTCCTGCACGCGATCACAGAGAAGCGCCGGCGCGTGCACTCCTTCGTCTTCGGGACCCGGCTGACCAACGTCACCCGGATGCTGCGCTCGCGCGATCCCGACGAGGCGCTGGCGCTCGCCGGCAAGGCCGCGCCGGACTGGGAGGGGGGCACGCGCATCGCGACGGCGCTGCATACGTTCAATCGGATCTGGTCGCGCCGGGTCCTGACCGGCGGGGCGGTGGTGCTGCTCTTCACCGATGGGCTCGAGCGCCATCTCGACGGCGAACTCGCCTTCGAGATGGACCGGCTGCACCGATCCTGCCGGCAGCTCGTCTGGCTCAACCCGCTGCTGCGCTTTTCCGCCTTCGAGGCGCGGGCAAGCGGCATCCGCGCGATGCTGCCCCATGTCGACTCGTTCCGGCCGATCCACAACCTCGCGGCGATGGCCGATCTCTGCGCCGCGCTGGCGCCGGAAGCGGACCGGGCCAGCGATCCGCGGCAGTGGTTGAAGCGGGCGGGGTGAGGCATGATGCTCTTGTCCGGGTCGCGTGCGGACGCCATTTCTCCCGTCATGCTCGTCCTCGTGCCGACCATCCATGTCTCCGCTGGTCGAGCGCTGTGTTCAAGGCGTGGATACTCGCCGCAAGGGCGAGCATGACGGAAAGGGAATTGAGGACATCACAATGATCAGCACCGACACCGACATCCTCGGCCAGGCCGAAACCTGGGCGAAATCCGGTCGCGGCGTTGCGGTCGCGACCGTGATCGAGACCTGGGGTTCGGCGCCGCGTCCGGTCGGCTCGCATCTCGTCATCGACGGGGAGGGCAATTTCCTCGGCTCGGTCTCCGGCGGCTGCGTCGAGGGTGCCGTGGTCGAGGAGGCTCTCGACGTGATCGCCGAGGGCAAGGCGCGCACGCTCGAATTCGGCGTCGCCGACGAGACCGCCTGGAAGGTCGGGCTCTCCTGCGGCGGCCGGATCAGGGTCTATGTCGAGCCGGTCCGGGCCGAGGCGGCACGCTGATGGCCTCCTGGGAGACCCTTCTCGGCTTCGCGACGCTGACGCTGGTCGTCGCCTATTTCCCGGGACCGGCGCTGCTCTACACCGCGGCGCAGACGATCGCGCATGGCCGCAGGGCCGGGTTCATGGCGATGCTCGGAATCCATCTCGGCTGCTACGTCCATGTCGTCGCCGCCGCCTTCGGGCTTTCGGCCGTGTTCACGCATGTGCCGGAGCTCTATGTCGCGGTGAAGCTCGTCGGCGCGCTCTATCTGGTCTGGCTCGGCATCGGCATGATCCGCGCCAAGCTCGCCCAAGCGGATGTGCTGGCAGTGCCGGCCAAGACAGCGAGGCGGGCGCTCGTCGACAGTTTCCTCGTCGAGGTCCTGAACCCGAAGGTCGCGCTGTTCTTCATCGCGCTGCTGCCGCAATTCGTCGATCCGGCCGGCTCGCTGCCGGTCTGGGCGCAGTTCCTCATCCTCGGGACGATCGTCAACTTCGCCTTCTCCTCGGCCGATCTCGTCACGGTGTTGGGCGCGTCCGTGGTGATCGCGACGATGAAGAAGACCAAGGCGGGCTTCGCCTTCGGACGCTGGCTCGGCGGCTCGCTGATGATCGGGCTCGGCGTCAAGCTCGCCACGGACAAGGGCTGAGCCGATGGAGCTCTCCGTCCTCGCCGCGCTCAATGCGGAGCGGGCTGCCCGCCGCGCCACCGTGCTCGTCACCGATGTCGCGAGTGGCGGGCAGCGGCTGGTCAAGGCGGCGGACATCGCCGGCGATACGCTCGCGGCTGCGCTCGACCGGCAGTTGCGCATGGGCAAGAGCGGTATGGTCGAGGCGGAGGGCACGCAATACTTCCTGACCGTACAAGCGCCGTCCCCGCGCATCGTCATCACCGGGGCGGTGCATGTCTCGCAGGCGATGGCGCCGATGGCGAAGCTGCTCGATCTCGACGTCACGGTGATCGATCCGCGCACCGCCTTCGCCACGCCCGAGCGCTTTCCGGAGGTGACGCTGCTGACGCAGTGGCCCGACGAGGCGCTGGCGAGCGTCGGTCTCGACGCCTACACGGCTTTCGTCGCGCTGACGCACGACCCGAAGATCGACGATCCGGGCCTCGAGGCGGCGCTGCGCTCGGACTGTTTCTATATCGGCGCGCTCGGCAGCCGGAAGACGCATGGCAAGCGGCTGGAACGGCTCGGCGCCGCGGGCTTCGACGAAACCGCGACGGCGCGCATCCATGCGCCGATCGGCCTCGACATCGGTGCGGTCTCGCCGGCCGAAATCGCGCTCGCGATCCTGGGCGAGATCGTCACCACTCTGCGCGGTCCGCGCCGCAAACCGGCTTGAGCGGACCCGCATGAAATTCGGACCCGTCGCGATCTCGGAGGCCGTCGGCTGCATCGCCGCGCATACGGTCAGGGCCGGCGACGTCGTCATCCGGAAGGGCGCGACGATCGGCCAGGACGATGCCGCGCGCCTTGTGGCTGCCGGGCTGACGGAGCTAGTGGCGGTGCGGCTGGAGCCCGGCGACATCGACGAGAATGCCGCCGCAGCGCTCCTGGCCGAGTCGCTGGCGGGGCAGGGGCTGCGGGTCGAAGCGCCATTCACTGGCCGGGTCAACCTGTTCGCGGCGGCGGCCGGCGTCCTGACGATCGATGTCGGGGCGATCGATCGCTTCAACCGCATCGACGAAGCGATCACCGTCGCGACCCTGCCGGCGCTGAAGGCCGTGGTGGCCGACGAAATGGTCGGCACGATCAAGATCATTCCCTACGGCGTGCCCGCAGCGTTGGTGAGCGATGCGATTGCGAGCTTGAGCGGGACGCCGGCTGTCGCAGTCCGCAGCTTCAGGCCGGCGAAGATCGGCGTGATCTCGACGCTGCTGCCGGGATTGAAGCCTTCGGTGGTCGAGAAGACGCTGCGGGTGATGGCGGAGCGGCTGGTGCCGGCGAAGGGCTCGCTCGTTGCGGACCGGCGCGTTCCGCACCAGGCCCGGCCGCTTGCCGCGGCCATCGCCGAGATGGCGGCGGGTCCGGCCGAGATCGTCGTCGTCTTCGGGGCATCTGCCATCACCGACCGCCGCGACGTGATCCCGCAGGCCCTTCTCGAGGCGGGCGGGCGGATAGAGCATCTCGGCATGCCCGTCGACCCCGGCAACCTGCTGCTGATCGGTGAACTCGCCGGCAAGCCGGTGATCGGCGCGCCGGGTTGCGCCCGCTCGCCGAAGGAGAACGGCTTCGACTGGGTGCTGCAGCGCTGCCTCGCCGGCATCCCGGTCAGCCGCGCCGATATCCAGGCGATGGGTGTCGGCGGGCTCCTGATGGAGATCGTCTCGCGGCCGCAGCCGCGTGCGCCCGGCCATGCCGAGGCTGCGCCCGTCGCCGGGCTCGTGCTGGCGGCCGGCCGCTCGACCCGGATGGGCGAGGCCAACAAGCTGCTCCAGAGCGTGCGCGGCAAGCCGATGGTGCGCCATGCCGTCGAGGCGCAACTGGCCTCGCGCGCCTCCCCCGTTCTCGTCGTCACCGGGCATCAGGCCGATGCGGTGGCCGATGCGCTGGCCGGGCTCGATGTTGAATTCGTCCGCAATCCGGCCTTTGTCAGCGGCCTCGCGAGTTCGGTTAAGGCCGGGCTCGCGGCATTGCCGGTGGGCGTCTCCGGCGTCGTCGTCTCACTCGGCGACATGCCCAACGTCACCGGCCCCGTGATCGATCGCCTGGCCGCGGCTTTCGCCGACCGGCCCGAGGCGCTCGCGGTGGTGCCGACGCTGCTCGGCCAACGCGGCAACCCGGTCCTGCTGTCGCGGGCGCTGTTTCCGGCGGTGGCGCGGCTCGGCGGCGACCAGGGCGCCCGCCGCCTGCTCGACGAGGCGGGCGACGCGATCGTCGAGGTCCCGCTGGACGACCCCGCCATCGCCATCGACGTCGATACGCCGGAGGCGCTCAGGGCGCTGGTCGGCTAGGCTCGCTTTTCGTCGTCCTGCGGCAGCGCTCGGAGCAGTATTTTACCTCGTCCCAGACGCTCGCCCACTTCTTGCGCCAGGCGAAAGGGCGGTTGCAGGCCGGGCAGATCTTCTGCGGAAGATCGGCCTTCGCGATCCGCTTCGCCATGGCTTGCCTCGTCTTCCGCACGATCCGCCCTAGGTTCCCGGGCAGGGCGTTTCGTCTCCGGTCGGAGATAGGGCGGAGGACAGCGGGGAACCATGGCCGGCACGATCCTGATCTATGGCGGCAGCGGCGGCATCGGCTCCGCGGTGGCCGGCGCATTGGCTGCCAGGGGCTATAGCCTCCACCTCGTAGGGCGCGACGAGGCGCGGCTCGGCGAGGTCGCCGCCGCGACTGGTTCGACATTCACAGTGGGCGACGTCTCGCAACCCGAGACCTTCACGCAAGCGACCGAGGCCGCGGCGAAGGGCGGTGCTCTCGCCGGCCTGATCTATGCCGTCGGGACCATCAACCTGAAGCCGCTCGCGCGCCTCGGCGATTCGGACTTCCTCAATGATTTCAGCCTCAACGCGCTCGGCGCTGCCAAGGCGATTCAAGCAGCGCTGCCGGCGCTGAAAAAAGTCGAGACGACGGCCGGGATCGTGCTGTTCTCGACCGTCGCGGTGGCGCAAGGCTTCGCCGCCCATGCCTCGGTCGCCATGGCCAAGGGCGCGATCGAGGGGCTGGCGCGGGCGCTCGCGGCCGAGCTTGCGCCGAAGATCAGGGTCAACTGCATCGCGCCGTCGCTGACGCGGACGCCGCTCGCCGCCGCGCTCACCGGCAACGAGGGCATGGCGAAGGCGATCGCCGAACTGCACCCGCTCCAGCGGCTGGGTGAGCCTGAGGACATCGCGCCGCTGGCGGCGCTGCTCGCGTCGGACGAGGCGTCCTGGATTACTGGGCAGGTCATCGGCGTCGATGGCGGTCGCTCGACTTTGCGGACCAAAGGCTGAGCATGCCGGGCGCCCTGCGCTTCGTCCTCGGTGACCAGCTCTCGCGCGCGATCACCTCGCTCGACGGGCTCAACCCGGCGCTGGACGTCGTGCTGATGGTCGAGGTCGCGGAGGAGACGTCCTATGTCGGCCACCACAAGCAGAAGATCGCGCTGATCTTCTCGGCGATGCGGCATTTCGCCGAGGTTTTGCGGGAGGAGGGCATCCGCGTCGACTATGTCGCGCTCGATGCGCCCGGCAATACCGGCTCCTTCGGTGGCGAGCTGAAGCGGGCCGTGGCGCGGCACCAGCCGGATGCGGTCTTCGTCACCGAGCCCGGCGAATGGCGCGTGCTGGAGATGATCCAGGACTGGCGCGAGGAGCTGCCGGTGCCGCTGCATCTCGTGCCCGACCGGCGCTTCGTTTGCTCGCGCGAGGAGTTCCTGGCCTGGGCGCATGGCCGCAAGGCTTATCGGATGGAGCTGTTCTACCGCGAGATGCGGCGCAAGACCGGCCTCCTGATGCAGGACGGCGAGCCCGAGGGCGGACAGTGGAATTTCGACCACGACAACCGCAAGGCGCTGCCGAAGGGCGTCGCGCCGCCCGATCGCGGCGGCTTTGCGCCGGACGCGATCACGCAGGAGGTGCTCGCGTTGGTGGCGCGGCGCTTCCCCGAGAATTTCGGCGATCTCGAACCGTTCCGCTGGGGCGTGACGCGCGAGGACGCGCTCGCTGCGCTGGAGAGCTTCGTCAGCGAGGCCCTGCCGTTCTTCGGCGATTATCAGGACGCGATGAAGACCGGCGAGCCCTTTCTCTTCCACAGCCTGATCTCGCCCTATCTCAATCTCGGCCTGCTCGATCCGCTGGAGATCTGCCGGGCGGCGGAACAGGCATGGCGGGAGGGAACGGCGCCGCTGAACGCGGTCGAGGGCTTCATCCGCCAGATCATCGGCTGGCGCGAATATGTCCGCGGCATCTACTGGCTGGAGATGCCGGACTACGCGAAGACCAATGTCCTCGGCGCGACGCGAAAGCTGCCCTGGTTCTACTGGAGCGGCGAGACCGAGCTGAACTGCCTGAAGCAGTGCGTCGGCGACACCCGCCGTCATGCCTATGCCCACCACATCCAGCGGCTGATGGTGACCGGCAATTTCGCGCTGCTCGCCGGCATCGCCCCAGTCGAGATCGAGGAATGGTATCTCGCCGTCTATGCCGACGCCTATGACTGGGTCGAGCTGCCCAACACCCATGGCATGGTGATGTGGGCCGATGGCGGACTGCTCGGCTCGAAGCCCTATGCGGCGTCGGGCGCCTATATCGACCGCATGTCGGATTATTGCGGCGCTTGCGCCTACGATGTGAAGGCAAAGGCAGGGAATGCGGCCTGCCCGTTCAACTATCTCTACTGGAACTTCCTGATCGAGAACGAGGCGAAGCTCGGGCGCAATCCCCGCATGGCGATGCCCTATCGTACGCTCGCCAGGATGACGCCGGCGCGTCGCGACGAGATCGCCTCGGACGCTCAGGCGTTCCTCGCCTCGCTTCACTCTTCCTGACCACGGCGCCAATAGAGGCCGAGTGTGGCATAGGCCTCGCCCTTGCGATCGCTGGTCTTCTGCCAGCCGCCGGCGACGCGCCAGCTCAGCCCGAACAGACGGATGCCGCTGAGATGCAGGCCGAGGCGCAGCTTGCGATAGTCGCCCTGTCGATAGAATTCGGCCTCCGGACCGAGATGGCTGCCGAGCAAGGCCGGGAGTTGCACGGGCAGAAGTTGGGCGGGGAAGGCATAGCCTGGCGCGATCCGTCCCCAGATGCGATGGCCGATCGTCGATGCATAGGCACTCGCCTGCAGCATGGTCTCACGGGTCGGCGTCATCCAGAGGTCGCCGTGGAGGCGCGCGCCGCGCATCAGGGTGATCCGGGTCGCGCAGCCGCAATGAAGCTGCTCGATCTCGAAATCCGGTCCGGCATAGAGCGCGACGAAAGTGTCACTGATGCGCAATTCGTAGCCCAGCAACGTCTGGCCTTCGACCTTGTCGCGAATGCCGTGCGGCCGGCGCGTCGTCGCCTGCTCGCGCGAAATGCCGAGCGCGGTCAGCGTCCGGAAGCCGCTGGCGTTGAGGCCGCCCTCGCCATAGGCCTGCTTCATGCCGGTGGAGGCGAAGACCTTGGCGGGACCGGCTTCGAGCGAGCCGAACAGCACCGACGAGATCGGGACGCGCTCGCCGAGTTCGTCCTCGGCGAAGGCCTCGGGCGCACAGAGCAATGCGGCCAGCGCTCCGATCGGTCCCAGTCCTTGTCCGACACGCAACGCCACCAACGCCCTCGCACCGGGTTGCCGGCATCGTCCGGCTGCACGTCAGGATTGCAGCAGGTTGGCAGGAGGCTTGCAAGCTTTTGTTAACCAAACGGGCGCAGCCTCAAGGGTGTTGGTTCAGCTTTCATCGTGTCGTGACGAAGGGAGATGGCGATGGCTTCAACGGACTTCATCAAGCAACTCGCCGGCTACGGCCTGACGACCGCGACGATCCTCTACCGAATGCCCGACCATCCCAAACTTCTCCAGACCTTCATCTGGCAGCAATACGATCTGGCGCCGCGCTTCCCGGTGCTGCACGACTTCCTCGAATTCTGGCGGCGCGAACTCGAAGGGCCGCTTCACTCGATCACGGTGGCGCATTCGCGTCTGCTGCGCCCGGCCGAGATCGTCAACGTCAACGGCGTGCTCACGCTGCATTGATGCTGCGCCCGGCCGGCGCTTGTTGCGCGGGGCCGGGCCATGCTAGGCCCCGGCTCCGATCCCGGCCCGGCCTGCTGCCTTGTCCCCAAGCTTGCGAACCTCTGGACTTCTCACGGCGCTGGCTGGCCTGCCGGGGGAGCGCATCGATGTCGCGACGATCGTCGCGGCGCTGAAGGACCGGACCTACGCGCTGCTGGTCGTACTCCTCGGCCTGCCCAATTGCCTCCCGATGCCGCCGCCGATCCCACTGGTCTGCGGGCTGGTGCTGGCCTTCGTCGCGGCGCAGATGCTGACCGGGCGGGCGATGCCGTGGCTGCCGCAGGCGCTGCTCGCCAAGAGCATCGGCAAGCCCGATCTCAGCCGCGCGGTGGCGCGGGCCGTGCCGGTCTTCGCGCGGCTCGAGCGGTTCTCGCGCCCGCGCCTGACCATGCTCGGCGGCCAGGTCGCGATCCCGGTGCTCGGACTGCTGATCCTGGTCCTGGCGCTCGGGCTCGTGGTTGCGGCGCCGTTCATCGGCCAGATTCCGCTGGGGCTCGCGGTCTGCCTCGTCGGGCTCGGCCTCGTCGAGCGCGACGGGCTGTTTATCATTGCCGGCGCGATCGTCGGAGCGGGGGGACTGATCCTCAGCGCCGGTTTCGCCTACGCCATCGTGAGTGGCGTCTCCGGCCTGTTCTAGGCTGCGGCGCGGCTGGCGAGGAAAGGGTCGTCCGTGGCGAGAAGCTGGTCGATCTGCTCGGCAGGCACCGCCTTGGAGAACAGGAAGCCCTGGAGTTCGTGGCAGCCGATCGCCTGCAGGAAGCGATGCTGCTCGGCGGTCTCGACGCCTTCGGCACAGACGCGCAGGCCGAGCGCCCGGCCGAGATGGGCGATCGAATGCACCAGGATCGCCGATTCGCCGGTCGTCTCCATGTATTCGAGGAAGGAGCGGTCGATCTTGATCTTGTCGAAGGCGAAGCGGCGTAGATAGATCAGGCTCGAATAGCCGGTGCCGAAATCGTCGAGCGCCAGGCCGACACCATGGGCGCGCAGATCCATCATCGCGGCTTCGGCCGCGTCGGCGTCCTCGACGACGACGCCCTCGGTCAGCTCGAGCTCGAGCCTGGCCGGGTCGAAGCCGGTCTCGGCCAGGATGCGGATGACGTCGGCGACGAAATCCTTGTGGCGGAACTGGATCGGCGAGACGTTGACGGCGAGCCTGAGGCCCGGCCAGCGCGCGGCCTCCGTGCAGGCGCGGCGCAGCACCCAGTCGCTCAGCGGGACGATCAGGCCGCGTTCCTCGGCGATGCCGATGAATTCGGACGGCGGCACCATGCCGTGGACGGGGTGGGGCCAGCGCACCAGCGCCTCGATGCCGATGATGGTCGAACCGTCGATCGAGACCTGCGGCTGGTAGTGCAGCACGAGCTGGTCGGTCGCTATCGCCTTGCGCAGATCCTCCTCGACCATGCGCTTCAGCTGCAGCGAGCGGTTCATCCGCTCCTCGAAGAAGGAATAGCGGTTCCGGCCCTGGTTCTTCGACTGGTAAAGCGCGGTGTCGGCCAGCCGCAGCAGGGTCTCGCGATCGCAGCCGTCCTGCGGCGCCATGGCGATGCCGATCGAGCAGCCGATCGTGGTTTCGACGCCGAAGATCGAGAAGGGCTCGGTCAGGCCGGCGAGGATGCGCTCGCCGAGCGAGGCGCAATCGGCGGGATTGTCGACGAGCGTCTGGATGATGCCGAATTCGTCGCCGCCCAGCCGCGCCACCGTGTCGCCGAGGCGCATCATGCGCGACAGCCGGTCGGCGACCTGACGAATCAGTTCGTCGCCGGCGGTGTGGCCATAGGTGTCGTTGACGGCCTTGAAGCGGTCGAGATCGAGCAGCAGCACGGCGAGCGAGCTGCCGGTGCGGCTGAGCTGCGACAGCTCCTGATCGAGCCTGAGGTCGAAGGTGCGACGGTTGGGCAGGAGCGAGAGCTCATCCTGACCGGCGAGCCGCTGGATCTTGTGTTCGCGCAAGGCGATCTGCATCGCGGCGGCGCGCAGGCGGTAGACGACGTAGCCGAGGATCGCGGCGAAGAGCAGGCCGAGCGCGATCAGCCCGCTCATGAAGCGTGCCAGCATCGCGTCGCCCGGGCGCTCCGGCCGCCAGGTCAGCCAGGCTTTGACCGTGCCGTCGGGGCCGAGCACCTCGCGTCGCGACAAGGCGTCGGAGGGCTGGTCGCCGGTCAGTCTGATGTCGGCGACGCGGTAGCGCTCGGCGAGTTCGGTCAGGATCGAGCTGGTCAGCCGGCGATAGCCGACGAGCCGGATACCGGTCCCGACGAAGTTGCCGATCAGGGATGGCGGGGCGTTGGCGAGATTTCCGATGAAGACCGCGATCGCCTCATGCCCATCATGGACGATGAAGCTCGCCATGTCCGCCGCCGCGAGATCGCGGGCGGCGGGCGCGCCGGGCAGTTGCGCGCTGAAATGCTTGAGGCCCTCATAGCCGGCCTGGCCCGCCGCGGCGCCGGCTTCGACGCCGGCCAGCACGCGGCCGGAACCGGTAACGAGATAGGCGCCGTCGAATTCGAGGAAGCGGCTGCTCAGACGCAGGAAGCTCGCCTGCAATGCGGCGAGCGGGTCGGGCTGGGCGAGCGCGGCCTGCAATTCGCCGGCGGCGCTCATGTTCTCGAGCCGCAGGCGCCGGAGCCGGGTCTGGCTGTCGATCGCCGCCTCGATCCGGTCGCGCTGGCGCTCGGCTTCGATCCGATTGGCGTCGTTGGTGATCGCGAGCACGAGCCCGAGCGCTGCCGCCATCACCAGCAGGAAGGCGCAGGCCAGCGTCGTCACGGAGCCCGTCAGCATCCGCGCCGAGGAGTCCGCGTTCGTCAACTTCGCGACGGCAGGCGCGTGCATCAGCTATCCCAGAGGGGGATCAAGACCGGCAGCATGGCGAGCGATGGTTGACATCCGGTTTCCAAACCGGACCGGCGGCGCGCGATCTTTACTTCTGCTGTGGCCCGTAGGGCGGCCGCGGGATGGCGGTGTGGGCGGCCCGCAGTGCCGCCGACCAGCGCTCGCGCAGATCGTGGAAATAGGGCTCGCCCGCCTCGATCCTGCGGTTGAGCTCGGGCTCGTCGGCGTCGCGCCGCATCACGATCAAGTCGATCGGCAGGCCGACGCCGAGATTGGATCGCATCGTCGAATCCATCGAGATCAGCCCGACCTTGAGCGCGTCGTAGAGATGGGTCTTATAGGTCACGGCGCGGTCGAGGATCGGCTTGCCGTATTTGTGCTCGCCGATCTGCAGGAAGGGCGCGTCCATGCCGCATTCGATGAAGTTGCCGGCGCCGTAGATCATGAACAGCCGCATCGGCTGGCCCTTGATCTGGCCGCCGAACAGCATCGAGACGTCGAACTTGACCCCGGCCTCCTTCAAGGCCGGGCCGTCGGTCTCGCGGACCATGCGGATGGCGCGGCCGACGAGCTGGGCGGCGCGGAACATCGAGCCGGCGTTGTAAAGAGTATCGGGCTCGCCGGTCTCGGCATTGGGAATGCCCTCGTGGAGCAGGCTGACGACCGACTGGGTCACCGAAAGGTTGCCGGCGGTCATCAGGCCGAAGGTGCGCTCGCCCGGCCAGGAGAAGACGTTCAGCTTGCGGAAGGTCGAGATGTCGTCGAGTCCGGCATTGGTGCGGGTGTCGGCGATCATCACCAGCCCGTCCTGGACGAGAAGTCCTGCGCAATAGGTCACGATGGTCGTCCTTGTCCGGAGGCAGGCTCGGCCCGGCGTTTCGGCCGCGGCCTATTGGTTGGCCCGGCCGGCATTGGCCTGCTGGGCGCTGATCAACACCGACAATTGCTCGCCGTCGCCGCCCTTGCGCGCGCCACGGACCGGAGCGGCGTCGGAATAGTCGAGCCCTGAGGCGATGCGGACATGGGTGTCGATCGGGCACAGGCCGTTGGCGCAGTCGAAGCCGATCCAGCCATAGTCGTCGAGATGGATCTCGGCCCAGGCATGGGCGCCGTCGGCGTGCTTCAGCTCCGCGCCATCGGCGACGTAGCCGGAGACGTAGCGCGCGGGCAGGTCGAGATGCCTGGAGCAGGCCATGAAGACATGGGCGAGGTCCTGGGCGATGCCGGCGCGCGCCGCGAAGGCCCTGGCCGCGCCGATGCCGACGCGCTCGGCCGTCTCGTGGCAGGTCATCTCGGCATGGAGCGCGTCCATCAGCGCATGCATCTTGCCGAGCGGCTTCGTCTCGCTCCGCGTCACCTCCTCGGCGAAGCCGCGGATCGCTTCGTCCGGTGCGCTGAGCAGCGTCTCGCGCTGGAACACCTGCGGCGGCACGCGCTCATGGCCGCCGCGCACGACGCCGGCGAGGTCGATCGTCTCGATCAGCCCGCTGACCTCGATCGAGAGCGCCGAGATCGGCCCGTCGGCCGAGAAGGTGTGGGTGATGTTGCCATGGGCGTCCTGACCGGCGCGCATGCGGCCGTCGACGGTCGGCTCGATCCGCCATGACATGACGTGCTGGCCGTCATGGTCGCGCGGGGTCAGCCGCAGGATCTGCGTGATGTGCCGGGCCGGCTCGGCATAGGCGTAGGCGATCGAGTGGGAAATCCGGATCCGCATGGCAGTCGCTGGGTCTCGGCAGGTGTTCGGCAGGTTGCTCGGGCGATAGCGGTCGTGCTCAGCCTTTGTCTAGCGGGGAGGGCCGCATGAAGCGAGCCCGGCGCCCGTCCTCATTGCAGATATTGCTCGATGATGGTGCCACCGAGCCGGTTGTTCTCGGTGATGAAGTCCGAGATGAACTCGTGTAGCCCGTGCTGGAAGATGTCGTCGATGCGGGTGTTGGAGAGGTTGGCCAGCGTCTTGCGCGCCTGGCGCTGGGCCGGACCCTGGCGCCCATAGGCGTCGCCGAGCGCGTCGAGGAAGCGCGAGATGTTCTCGTAGCAGGCGGCGAGCGAGCGCGGCATGCGCCGGTTGAGGATCAGGAGGTCGGCGATCAGCAGCGGCTTCACCGCCTCGCGATAGACCCAGTGATAGGCGGTCAGCGCCGAGACCTCGCGCAGCACGGTGGTCCATTGGAAATAGTCGAGCGAGCCGCCGACCTGCTCGTTGGCCGGCAGCAGGACGTGGTATTTCACGTCGAGGATGCGGGCGGTGTTGTCGGCGCGCTCGACGTAGACGCCGAGACGCGAGAACCAGTAGCCGTCGTCGCGCAGCATGGTGCGGTAGGCCGAGCCGTCGAAGACGAGCGAGACGTTCTTCACCCATTCGAGGAAACGGGCGAACTCCTCGCGGTCCATGCGCTTCTTCTCGAAGCGCTGCAGCTCGAGCCAGGCGCCGTTGAGCGCATCCCACATCTCCGAGGTCAGCGCCGTGCGCACGGCGCGCGCATTCGAGCGGGCGAGTGCGAAGCAGTTGCGGATCGAGGACGGGTTGTCCGGGTTGAAGGTCAAGAAGTCGCAGACATTCCGCTCGTTCGCCTCGCCATAGACCTTGGCGAAGGTGTCCTCGCAGCCGGCGGTCGAGACCGCGCTCTGCCATTCGGTGCCGGCGCCGCCATAGGAGGAAGGCAGGTTGGAGAGCCGCATCGTCGCGTCGAGGATGCGGGCGAGGTATTCGGCCCGTTCGACGTAGCGGGAGACCCAGTAGAGGCTGTCGGCGGTGCGCGAGAGCATGATCAGATCGGGCCTTTTGGCGACGAGGCGGGATGCGTCTTGAATCTGTCCGGAGTGAAGGTCGGCGGCGAGATCATGCATCGAGAACCCAGGTGTCCTTGGTGCCGCCGCCCTGGCTGGAATTGACCACGAGCGAGCCTTCCTTGAGCGCGACGCGGGTCAGCCCGCCGGGCACGCAGGAGATGCCGTTGGCGCCACTCAGTACATAGGGGCGCAAATCGACATGGCGCGGCGCGACGCCCGAGGCGACGAAGGTCGGGCAGGTCGAGAGCGCCAGCGTCGGCTGGGCGATGAAGCCCTCGGGGCTCGCCTTGAGCTTCTTGCGGAAGGTCTCGATCTGCGCCTTGTTGGCGTGCGGGCCGACCAGCATGCCGTAGCCGCCGGAGCCGTTGACCTCCTTGACGACGAGCTTCTCCAGATTGTCGAGGACATAGGCGTTGGCCGCCGGCTCGCGGCAGCGGAAGGTCGGGACGTTCTTCAGGATCGGCTCCTCGCCGGTGAAGAACTTCACGATCTCCGGCATGTAGCTGTAGACCGCCTTGTCGTCGGCGACGCCGGTGCCGACGGCGTTGGCCAGCGTGACGTTGCCGGCTTTGTAGGCGCCGATGAGGCCGGGCACGCCGAGGATCGAGTCGCTGCGGAAGACCAGCGGGTCGATGAAGTCGTCATCGATGCGCCGGTAGATCACATCGACGCGCTTGGGCCCCTGCGTCGTACGCATATAGACGACGTCGTCCTTGACCAGCAGGTCCGAGCCCTCGACCAGCTCGACGCCGAGCTTGTCGGCCAGGAACGAGTGCTCGTAGAAGGCCGAGTTGAACTGGCCCGGCGTCAGCAGGCAGATCGACGGGTCGGACGGGGCGCTGCGCGGCGCGACCGAGCGCAAGGTCGCCAGCAGCTGGTCGGGATAATTGTCGACGGGGGCGACGCGATGCGTCGAGAACAGCTCCGGGAAGAGCCTGAGCATGACCTCGCGGTTCTCCATCATGTAGGAGACGCCCGACGGCGTGCGGGCATTGTCCTCGAGCACATAGAAGGTGTCGGCGTCGACACGGACGACGTCGATGCCGGCGATGTGGCAGTAGATGCCGTGCGGCACCTGGAAATCGACCATTTCGAGCTGGTAGCAGGCGTTGCCATAGACCAGGTCGGGCGGGATGATGCCGGCCTTGAGGCATTCCTTGGGGCCGTAGACATCGGCCAGGAACATGTTGAGGGCGGTGACGCGCTGGCGCAGGCCTGCCTCCAGCTTGGTCCATTCCGGCTTGGTCAGGACGCGCGGGATGATGTCGAAGGGGATCAGGCGCTCGGTCGATTCCTCGTCGCCATAGACGGCGAAGGTGATGCCGATGCGGCGGAAGAACAATTCGGCCTGGCTGCGCCTGAGCGCCAATGTCTCGGGCGGTGCCTCCTTCAGCCAGCGATCGAGCTCGGCATAGGCCGGCCGCAGATCGCTTCCGCCACCCAACATCTCATCGAATGCCGTCATGCCAGGCTGTTTCCCCGTTTCGGCCAGCCTATGCCTATTCGCAAGCATTCGGAAAGAGGGCTGATGCCAAGCGCTTCGGCGTGGTCTGCCCAATCCTTGGGCAGTACGCCATACCCCTCGATCAGATCAGCCCGAGGCCCTTGAAGCTGGCATGGCCATCGCGGCCGACGATGACGTGGTCGTGGATCGCGATGCCGAGAAGCTTCGCGATATCAACGAGTTCGCGGGTCATCTTGATGTCGGCCCCGGATGGCGCGGGGTCGCCGGAGGGGTGGTTATGGACGAGGATCAGCGCCGAGGCCGAGAGTTCGAGCGCGCGCTTCATCACCTCGCGCGGATAGACCGGGGTGTGGTCGACCGTGCCGGTCTGCTGGACCTCGTCGGCGATCAGCAGGTTCTTCTTGTCGAGGAAGAGGATGCGGAACTGCTCGCGCTCGGCGAAGGCCATCGCCATCCGGCAATGCTCGATCACCGCCGCCCAGGACGACAGCACCGGGCGCCTGGCGACGGCGCCCTTCGCCATGCGCTTCAGCGCCGCCTCGACGATCTTGAGGTCGAGCGCGACGCCCTCGCCGACCCCCTTGACCTCGGTCAGCCGCGCCGCGGGGGCGGCGAGCGCCTCGGCGAAGGAGCCGAAGCGGGCGATCAGTTCCTTGGCGAGCGGTTTGACGTCGCGCTGCGGGATCGAACGGAAGAGCAGCAATTCCAGCAACTCGTAGTCGGGCAGGGCGTCCGCTCCGGCCTCTTGGAAGCGGGCGCGCAGGCGCTCGCGATGGCCATGGTAGTGCGGAACGGGCGCGGCTGCGTCGAACAGGCCGCCGCCATCGCCCGGAGCGGCCGTGCCCTGGCCGCCCTTCGCCCTCATGCGGGCTTCAGGGGATTGTCGCGGCCGGCCGGCGAGAGCGTGAAGATTTCGCAGCCGGTCTCGGTGACGCCGATGGTGTGCTCGAACTGGGCCGAGAGCGAGCGGTCGCGGGTCACCGCCGTCCAGCCGTCGGAGAGCACCTTCACCCCGGCCTTGCCGAGATTGATCATCGGCTCGATGGTGAAGAGCATGCCGGGCTTCAGCGGCACGCCTTCGCCGGGTGAGCCGTAATGCAGGATGTTGGGCGCGTCGTGGAAGACCTGGCCCAGGCCGTGGCCGCAGAAATCGCGCACCACCGAGCAGCGCTCGGCCTCGGCATAGCGCTGGATGGCGAAGCCGATGTCGCCGGTCGTGGCGCCGGCGCGCACCGCCCTGATGCCGCGCAGCAGGCTCTCATAGGTGATCTCGATTAGGCGCTCGGCCTTTCGCGAGATGTCGCCGACCCCGTACATCCGACTCGAATCGCCATGCCAGCCATCGACGATCAGGGTGTAGTCGATGTTGAGGATGTCGCCCTCGCGCAGCGGCTTGTCGTCAGGGATGCCGTGGCAGACGACGTGGTTGATCGAGGTGCAGATCGACTTGGTGTAGCCGCGATAGAACAAGGTCGCCGGATAGGCGCCGTTGTCGAGCGCGAACTGGAAGGCGAGATCGTCCAGGCGCTGCGTGGTGACGCCGGGCTTGACGTGCTCGCCCAGCATGTCGAGCCCGGCCGCCGTCAGCCGCCCGGCCTTGCGCATGGCTGCGAAGGCCGCGTCGCCATGCAGCTTGATCGCCGGCTCGCGCGAACGCGTGCGCCCGATGGTCTCGTCGAAGGTCATGGATTTGTTGCGGCTCCTCGACCGCCATATCTATTGGGTTTGGCGGGTCACGCAAGACTTCGGCACGCGAGACTCAACATGCAGGACAGGAGCAGGCATGCAGGACCTTCTGGGAATGGCGGAACGGCTGGGCGCCAGGCTGAAGCAGCGCGGCGAAACCGTCGGGGCGGCAGAGTCCTCCGCCGGCGGGCTGATCGCGGCATCGCTGCTGGCCCAGCCCGGCGCCTCGGCCTTCTTCGTCGGCGGCGCGGTCGTTTATACGGTTGCTGCGCGCGAGGCGCTGCTCGGCATCACCGCCGCCGATATGGAGGGGATGCGCTCGGCCAGCGAGCCCTATGCACTGCTGCTGGCACAGAGGCTGCGCCAGCGCCTCGGCGTCACCTGGGGACTGGCCGAGACCGGCGCGTCGGGTCCCGCCGGCAACCGCTATGGCGATGCACCGGGCCATGTCTGCCTGGCGATCTCCGGGCCGGTCGAGCGCGTGCGGACGGTCGAGACCGGGTCGGACGACCGCATCGCCAACATGCGCGTCTTCGGGGCCGCGGCGCTCGGCCTGCTCGACGAGGTGCTGTAGGGCGCCCCCGCTAGGTCAGCCGCAAAACTGTTGCGGCTGGCGTCGACCGGCTACGAGGTGTATCAGCCTGCCGCCATGGCCAGCATCGAACAATCACCACCGGACGAGAAGCCGTTCGGCGCCTTCGCGCCCCGCGGCGCTTTGGCGCGCATCATCTCGGCGACCCGGGCCGCGTCGGATTCCTTCCTCGGGCGCAAGCTCGCCTATGCGCTGCGCCGTCTCGGCCGGCACATGCTGGACGGCGCACCCGTCGACATCGAATCGATGGGCGCGAAGATGCGGCTCTATCCGGATGGGAATGTCTGCGAGAAGCGGGTGCTGTTCACGCCGCAATATTTCGACGCGCTCGAGCGCGACCTGCTGGCGACACGGTTCCGCGAGGGCTTCCGTTTCATCGACATCGGCGCCAACATCGGCGCCTACTCGTTGTTCGTCGCGGCCCATGCCGGGCCGAGCGCCCGCGTGCTCGCGGTCGAGCCGCAGCCGGAGATCTTCGCGCGGCTGGCCTACAACATCGCCCAGAACCCCTTCGGCACGGTCAAGGCGGTCGCCTGCGCGCTCGCCGACAAGCCGGGCGAGCTGACGCTCTTCCTCGACCCCGCCAACAAGGGCGAGTCGAGCGTGCGCATCCTGCGTTCCAGCACCGGCAGCACGGTCAAGGTGCCGGCGACGACGCTGCTCGCGCTGGTCGAGAGCGAGGGCTACCAGCACCTCGACGCGGTCAAGCTCGATGTCGAGGGCGCCGAGGACCTGATCCTCGAACCCTTCCTGCGTGACGCGCCCGAGGCGCTCTGGCCGGGCTTCATCATCATCGAGGATTCGCGCGAGCGCTGGCAGATCGACCTCGCGGCGCTGCTCGCCCAGAAGGGCTACAGGCTGCTGGCGCAGACCCGGCTGAACCTGGTCTTCGAGCGCACTCCGGCCTGACGCGGCCAGGCCGCGCCGTCTGCCGCTTGAGCCTGCCGGCGGGACGCCCTAGCTGTAGGGTCGAAACGGCCGCCTGCGCCTTGCCGGCCGCCCAGATCCGAGGCACCGGCCATGACGTCCGACAGCGAGACCACACCCGTCACCGCGGCGATCCTGGTGATCGGCGACGAGATCCTGTCCGGCCGGACCAAGGACAAGAACATCGGTTACATCGCCGAATACCTGACCAATATCGGCATCGACCTGTCCGAGGTCCGGGTCGTTCCCGACGTCATGGAGGAGATCGTCGCGGCGCTGAATGCGCTGCGGGCGCGCTACACCTACGTCTTCACCACCGGCGGCATCGGCCCGACCCATGACGACATCACCGCCGACTCGGTCGCGGCCGCCTTCGGCGTCGGCATCGACCATGATCCGCGCGCGATCGCGATGCTATCGGAGCGTTTCCCGCCCGACCAGCTCAACGAGGCGCGGCTCAGGATGGCACGCATTCCGGACGGCGCCGAACTGATCGCCAATTCGGTGTCGAAGGCGCCGGGCTTCAATCTCGGCAACGTCTACGTCATGGCTGGCGTGCCCTCGATCATGCAGGCGATGCTCGACGTGGTCGCGCCGACTTTGAAGACCGGCGTCAGGATGCTGTCCGACACCGTACGGGCGGGCCTGAAGGAGGGCGATATCGGCACGGCGCTCGCCGCCGTCGCGAAAGCCTATCCGGAGGTCTCGATCGGCTCCTACCCGTTCTTTTCCGATACCGGGCCGGACACCAACATCGTGGTGCGTTCGCGCCAGCCCGACCGGCTGGCACAGGCGATGCTTGCCGTCCAGGCGATGATCGAGACGGAGCGGACCAGGCTGCGAGGCTGATGGCGGGCGCCTCCAGAGCGCCCGATCGGCGGATCCGCGAGCTTCGATCCGAAACGTCGCCGACAGCGTATGGTCCACCTGCATGGCGTCTCCCGCGATCGAACTCTTCAATCACGCCGTCCGAACCGAGGACGTCGACGAGGCGCGCCTCTTCATTTCCGACCACATCGCGCCAGTGCGCCTCGGCAAGGAGGCAACTGCCAGCGCAATCCGCTTCGACGCACGCTATTTCGTCGATGAGGACTTCCTGGCCTGCGACACCTTTCTGTCCGCCGGCCTGACGATCGTCCCCGACTGCGAGCTCGACGCGGTGATGATCCGCCTCGGGATCGCGGGCGTGCTCAGGGCCGAAGGGCACAACGCAGACCAATTGTCCGGCATCGGCGACATCCTGATCCATGCGGCGCGCGCCGACAAAAGGCTCCGATACGAATCCGAGCGTCACGAGATCGTCCTGATCCTGGCGACGAGCCTGGTCCGCGACCGCATGCAGGACTATCTCGGCTACAAGGCCCATCTGCCGTTCGACTTCCTGATGCCGGTCGACGCGACATCGGCGGTGGGGCGTTCCCTGTTCGCATTCGGGGTCGCCATTCGCGAGGGTGTCGCCGGATCGGCTCCGCTGCTGCGCTCGCCGATCGGGCTGCGACGGCACAAGGAGTTGCTGGCCAACCTGATGCTTTGCGCTCTGGCTCCGGCCCAGCTCGAGCATCTGGCGACGCCTGTCGCAGCATCGTCCGGTGCCGATGTCGCCCGGGCGGAAGACTTCATCCGGGCCCATGCCGGAGCGGCAATCGCGATCAGCGACGTCGCCGCCCATCTCGGCGTCTCGGTCCGGGCGCTGCAATATGCCTTTCGGCGCCATCGCGACACGACGCCGCTCGCCGTCTTGCAACAGGCGCGTCTCGAAGGAACAAGGCGCGACCTGTCGTCGGGACTGGCCGAGACCGTCGCCGAGGTCGCCCTGCGCTGGGGATTCACGCATTTCGGCCGCTTCTCGCGGCAGTATCAGGCTGCCTTCGGCGAGAAGCCGTCTCAGACCCTGGCGCGCAGCCGATCCTGACAGGCGCTCGCGGCCGCTCCGGCCTAAGGCTCATCTCGCGTTTCGGCTTGCGATCTGACGCAATACAAAGATATCGACAGGCGGTGGCAATAAACTGTAATATTCACTAGCATGTAAGCGTTGCGTATTTTGTCATGCCAGTTTCCGAATGTGTATTGTATGTAGCTTTTACTTTGAATTTAACGTCGAATTCACATGTCGAGTTATAAACAATCTCCTCGGGCGACATAGAACCGACAGCCTTTCCAGGCCCATTGCGGATCCTGGACATGTCGGCGCATCGAGGAGAACGCCGAGTTGGCTCTCAATCTGCTGGGGTTCGCATCCGCGCGCATCGAGATGAAAGCGCAGATGGCTGCGCTGCATCGCTCGATGGCGGTGATCGAATTCACGCCCGCGGGCATCGTCCTCGCGGCGAACGCGAACTTCCTCGGCGCCCTCGGCTATCGGCTGGATCAGGTTCGCGGCAAGCATCACAGCCTGTTCGTCAAGCCGGACGAGGCCGCCTCGCCGGACTACAAGGCCTTCTGGGCGAAACTCGCCGGCGGCGAGTACGTCTCCGGCCAGTTCCTGCGCGTCGCCGCGGATAATCGCGAGATCTGGATCGAGGCCAGCTACAACCCGCTGCTCGACCGGGCCGGCAAGGTCTACAAGGTGGTCAAGTTCGCGACCGTCATCACCGCGGCGAAAGAGCGCCAGGCCGACAGCGAGAGCCAGATCGACGCCATCGGCAAGGCGATGGCGGTGATCGAGTTCACGCTCGACGGCCACATCGTCCGAGCCAACCAGAATTTCCTCGACACCGTCGGCTACGCTCACGACGAGATCGAGGGCCGGCACCACAGCCTGTTCTGCGAGCCGGCGCTGGCGTCGTCGGACGAGTATCGCCGCTTCTGGGAGAAGCTCGCCCGCGGCGAATACGATGCCGGGCAGTACCAGCGCGTCGGCAAGGGCGGCCGCGAAATCTGGCTGGAGGCGAGCTACAACCCGATCCTCGATGCGCAGGGCCGGCCGGTCAAGGTGGTGAAATACGCCTCCGACATCACCTCCCAGAAGCAGGCTTCGCAGCGCCTCGCGGAGGCGGTGGAGCAGGTGACCGGAGCGGTCGAAGCGGCGAAGAACCGGGACTTGACCCAGCGGATCGCGATGGACGGCAAATCCGGCGACATCGCCAAGCTCTGCGGCGACGTCAACGGCCTGCTCGACACCACCGCGCACGTCATGGCGACGGTCGCGGCGGCCTCCCGCAAGATCAGGGCGGCCTCGACCCGCTTCAGCAGCGACAGCGGCAATCTGGCCGAGCGCACCGAAAGCCAGGCGGCGAGCCTGCAGGAGACGGCGGCGACGACCGAGCAACTCGCAGCCTCGATCAAGCAGAGCGCCGAACATTCGCGGCAGGCCGCAGCCCTCGGGCACGAAGCCAGGATCGTCGCCAGCGACGGTGGCGAGATCGTCTCCGAAGCGGTCGCGGCGATGGAGCGGATCGAGAAGGCCTCGGCGAGCATCTCCGAGATCATCGCGATGATCGACGAGATCTCGTTCCAGACCAATCTGCTCGCGCTGAATGCGGCCGTCGAGGCCGCGCGCGCCGGCGACGCCGGCCGCGGCTTCGCCGTCGTCGCCTCCGAGGTCAGGGCGCTCGCCAAGCGCTCGAGCGATTCCGCCAACGGGGCCAAAGCCCTGATCGCGAATTCGAGCGAGCAGGTCCGTTCCGGCGTGAAACTCGTCAAGGACGCCGGCGCGAAGCTCGGCGAGATCGTCTCCGCCGCGGGCCGCGTCGCCGGCACGGTCGAGGAGATTTCGAGCGCCGCCCGCGAGCAAGCCAGCGGCGTCGAGGAGATGGCCAGGACCGTCGCCCATATGGACGAGATCACCCAGCAGAACGCGTTGCTCGCCGATGGCAGCTCGAAGCTCGCCCGTGACATGCTCGCCGATGCCGAGGAGCTCAGCGGATTGGTCGAGTCCTTCGCCATCGGAGCGATCGAGACGCGAGACGCCTCCCGCCGGACCGAGCAGGACCTGCGCACACCAGTACCGCACCCGGTTCGAGCTCCGGCACGGCTGGCGGCGCATGCGCCGCCGAGGCTGCGCGCCGTCGGCGGCGGCGACTCCGGCTGGTCGGAATTCTGAACACCCAAGGGTTCGGTCGCGGTCGATTGGGGAGAAGGGCCGGGCGCATCTTGCGCGACGCCGCGGGATGCGCTTTTCCGGGCAGGTCCGACGAGCGCGCAGGAAACCCGCCATGGCCGAGCCGACCTCCAACAAGGCCTTCCCCGTCTCCTGGGACCAGTTCCACCGTGATGCGCGGGCGCTCGCCTGGCGGCTGGCCGAGAAGGGGCCATTCGAGGCGATCGTCTGCATCACCCGCGGCGGGCTCGTGCCGGCGGCGATCATCTGCCGTGAGCTAGGGCTGCGCCTGATCGAGACGGTCTGCATCGCGAGCTATCACGACTACAAGAACCAGTCCGACCTCCAGGTGCTGAAGGACGTCGCGCCGTCGATCAAGGCGATCGGCGACGGTCGCGGCAAGGGCGTCCTCGTCGTCGACGACCTGACCGATACAGGCAAGACCGCCCGCGTCGTCCGCGAGATGCTGCCGAACGCGCATTTCGCGACCGTCTACGCCAAACCCGCCGGCGTCCCGACGATCGACACCTTCGTCACCGAGGTCAGCCAGGACACCTGGATCTATTTCCCCTGGGACATGGGGCTGGCCTATGTCGAGCCGATCGCCAAAGACCACAAGGGCTGATGTCGATCGCGCTGCACCTGGACAGATGAGGCGTTTCCAGGCCGGCTCCATGCCGCCACCGCCCGGATGCATGGGCGACCTTGCAGCGATGCCGCCTTGTGCCCCGGCGGCGCGACCATAGCTTGGTTCGTGACCGCGACGCCCGCGAGGCGCCGTCGGCGCAACCAGCAAGGGCCTGCCCATGACCGATCTCTCCGCCTTTCCGATCACCACGCGCTGGCCGGCGCAGCATCCCGACCGCATCCAGCTCTATTCGTTGCCGACGCCGAACGGCGTGAAGGTCTCGATCGCGCTGGAGGAACTCGGCCTGCCCTACGAGCCGCATCTGATCGACATCGGCAAGAACGAGACCTGGGGTCCGGAATTCCTGTCGCTGAATCCCAATGGCAAGATCCCGGCGATCATCGATCCCGACGGGCCGGGCGGAAAACCTTTCGGCCTTTGGGAATCGGGCGCGATCTTGGTCTATCTCGCGGAAAAGACCGGCAAGCTGATGCCGAGCGATCCGGCGGCGCGCTACGAGACCCTGCAATGGGTCTTCTTCCAGATGGCAGCGGTCGGGCCGATGTTCGGCCAGCTCGGCTTCTTCCACAAATTCGCCGGCCGCGAATACGAGGACAAGCGCCCGCGCGACCGCTACGCCGCCGAGAGCAAGCGCCTGCTCGGCGTGCTGGAAGGCCGGCTCGCCGAGCGCGACTGGATCATGGGCAAGGACTTCACCATCGCCGATATCGCGTTGCTCGGCTGGGTGCGCAACCTGAACGGCTTCTACGATGCCGGCGGTCTCGTCGACTATGCCAGCCTGAAGCATGTCCCGGCCTGGCTCGAGCGCGGCCTGGCCCGGCCGGCGGTGCAGCGCGGTCTCGACAGCCCCAAGCGCGGCTGAGCGCTCAGGCTACCTCAGCGAAGGCTTTTGCCGTGACGGCGATCTCGGCCGCCGTCATGCCGGGCTTGTAGAGCGCCGAGCCGAGGCCGAAGCCGGCGGCGCCGGCTTTCCGGTAGCCCGCGACCTTGTCGGGCGTGATGCCGCCGACCGGAACAAGCCTGACACCCGGCGGCAGCACGGCCTTCCAGGCACTGAGCGCCGCCGGCGGCAAGGTTTCGGCCGGGAACATCTTCAGCGCGTCGGCGCCGTTCGCCAACGCCGCGAAAGCCTCCGTCGGCGTCGCGACGCCCGGCACGCAGGCGAGCCCCTGGGCCTTGGCGGCGCGCACGACTTCACTGTGACTGTGCGGCATCAGGATCAGGCGGCCGCCGGCCTGTTTCACCTCCGTCACCGCTTGCGCCGACATCACCGTGCCGGCGCCGATCAGGATGTCGGGAAAGGCCTTCGCCAGGGCAGCGATGCTGGCCAGCGGCTCGGGCGAATTCAGCGGCACCTCGACGATGCGGAAGCCCGCTGCGACCAACGCCTCGCCGAGGCCGACCGCCTCGGCCGGCCTGACGCCGCGCAGGATCGCGATGAAAGGGAAGGCGGAGAGTGCGTCGTGGAAATTCATGGATGGACCTCAGTCGATCAGGGCGTTGCGGCGGGCGATCTCGTGGAGACCGAGGAAGGCTGCGTCCTCGATGACCGTGGTCGTGACATCCGCCAATGCGAGGCAATGGCGATAGGCTCGTGCCAAATCCTCCCGGCAGATCAGGTGGACATGCGGCGGCAGCGCGCCGCCGAGCAGGGCGCGGGCTTCGCGCACCTCTTCGCCGATCAGCAGACCCGAAAGATAGCTCGGCAGTGCATCCGGCCCCAGCTGGTCGAACAGGCCGCGCGTGCGCGCCGAAAACAGCCGGTTGAGAATCGCGCCGCCGGCGTCATCGAGGCTGAGCCGGCAGCCCTCTCCAAAGACAGCTTCGTCGAAGGCGGGTTCGCTATCGGCCGGCATGAGGCGGCCCAGGATCGTATGCCTGCGCAGCACGCCAAAGACCTCGCCCGTCATCATGGTGTGGAAGCCGATGACGCGCTCACCTGCAACTGCGACCCATTTGCTGTGGGTGCCGGGCAGGACGAAGACGCCGTCCTTGCCTCCGCTCAGGCCGAGCGCGCCGAAGACCTGAACCTCCTCGCCGCGCATGACATCGGGCGTTGTCGTCGCCGCACCAGTCGAGAGGCCGGGCACGAAGCCGATGCGCCTGCCCGCGCTCAACGCCTGCCAGACGATGCCTCCGGCGATAGCGGCGAAATCGGCGGGGCAGGGGACGTAAGGCGCCTCGATCCAGCCTTGCCGGCTGCCGACCATGCCCGAGGCCAGCACGACGGCGTCGGGCGCTCTAGCGAGCCAGGGGCCAAACAGGGCCTCGACGATATCCGGATAGCTGCGGCCCTGCATCGCCATGATGCCGTCGGCGGAATTCAGCCGGTCGAGGATCGCGCCCGAGGCGTCCATCAGCCCGGCCCGCAGCGAGGTCGTGCCCCAGTCGATCGCGACGAGATGGCTGGCGGGTGTCATGGCGGGCATATCCGGCGAGGCGCGAGCGGTCGAGACGCTGTCTAGGCCGCCGACGACCGCGACGGCAAGGGAGGCTCTTGCAATGACGGCCTCCGCGAGAGCGGCTTGCGGCGCGGGTCCGAAACTTGCCTTCATTCCTCACTGCGAGGGAGGCCCGGCGATGGCGGATGGAATCGAGATCAAGGGCAACACGGCGGCGCTGGCCGACGAGTTGCTGGCCGCGATCGCGCAGGCGCGTCTCGATGCGCGCGAGGATCCTTTCGGCAGCCCGGTGCTGCGCGTCGCGCTTAGCCTGACGCGGCGGATGGATCGCGGCGAGATCACGCTCCCGGCGGCGCAGGCGCTGGTGCGCCATCTCGGCCGGGCCGCGATCGGCGAGCGGGCGACCCGCACCGCACGCTATGTCGGACTGACGCCGGACGGCGATACGGCGCTGCAGGTGATCGCGGCGCGGCTGGTGGCCGATGCCGAGACGGCCGCCGATCCCTTCGCCGCCTTCGCGGCGTCGCTGGCCCGCGTGCGCTTCGCCGCCGTCTTCACCGCGCATCCGACCTTCGGCATGAGCCGCCGGCTGGCGCATACGCTGGCCGACCTCGCGGTCGGTGGCAGTGGCGACGCCGTGCTCGACGACGAGGCGCTGTCGTTCCGGCCGGACGGCACGATCACGCTGCAGGACGAGTTCGAGCAGGCGCGCTTCTCCGTGCGCCATGCCCGCGACGCGATCGACCGTTTGAACGCGGCCCTGCTCAGCGGGGCCAAGGCGCGCTGGCCACAGCGCTGGCGCGAACTCGCGCCGCGTCCGATCATCCTCGCCTCCTGGGTCGGCTGCGACACCGACGGGCGCACCGATATCGGCTGGTGGGACACGCTGCGCTACCGGCTCGAATCGAAGCGCGGCCAGTTCACCCGCATGCTGGAGAAGCTGCCGGAGGTCGACGCCACGGCCGAGGTCCGCACCATGGTCGGCGACGCGCTTTCGGCCGTCGAGCGTCAGCTCGCGCTCGCTCCGCCAATCGGCTCGCAGCCGGCGCTCGCCGCCCTGCAGGCCTTCGCCCTGGCGCTCGTCGGCGAGCGCGAGACGGCGCTGCCGGAGGCGTCGGGGTTGATCGCGGCGCTCGACCGCGCCATCGCGGCGACGGCCGACGACGAGACGGCGCTTACGCTCTGCCTGGTCAAGGCTGGCTGCGTCGCGCATGGCGTCTCGATCGCGTTGCCGCATTTCCGGCTCAACGCCTCGCAGCTCCACAACGCCTTGCGGTCGGTGGTCACGCTGGAGGAGGAGCCGGAGCAGCCGGCGCAGAGGCGCGCCTTCCTCACGGCGGTCAACGCCTTGCTGGCCAAGGTCGAGCCGGTGCCGGTCGATTTCGGGGCGCTGGCGGTCGAGCGCGCCTCGGCCGCCCGGATGATGATGACGATCGCCCAGATCGTGAAGCATCTCGACGGCTCGCGGCCGGTGCGTTTCCTGATCGCCGAGACCGAGACCGGCTACACGCTGCTCTGCGCGCTGTGGCTGGCGAAGCGCTTCGGCATCGCAAGCAAGGTCGAGATCTCGCCGCTGTTCGAGACCTCGGACGCGCTGGAGCAGGGGCCGCGCATCATCGACGAGGCGCTGCGCAGCCCGCATTTCCGCGACTATCTCAAGCAGCATGGCCGGCTCTGCATCCAGTTCGGCTATTCCGATTCCGGCCGCTATATCGGCCAGATCGCGGCGAGCTTCTGGGTCGAGCGGCTGCGGCTGCGAATCGCCGACCTGCTGGCGCGCTACCAGCTCGCCGATGTCGAGCTGGTGATCTTCGACACCCATGGCGAATCGGCCGGGCGCGGCGCCCATCCGCGCAGCCTCGCGGACCGGCTCGCCTATCTCGATCCGGCCTGGGCCAGGGCTGCCTTCGCGAAGGCTGGCGTCGCGACGGTGCGCGAGACCAGCTTCCAGGGCAGCGACGGCTACCTGCTGTTTGGCAATGCGCCGCTGGCAGCGGCGACGGTCGGGCGCATCGCCGAGGCCGTGTTCGACAGGCCCGAGACCGCGCCGGACCCGATCTATGACGAGCCCGATTTCGCCACCGAGTTCTTCCAGACCGTGCGCGACGAGATGACCGTGCTGGTCGACGATCCCGGCTATGCTGCGCTGATCGGCACCTTCGGCCCCTCGCTGCTCGACAAGACCGGCTCGCGGCCCGCTGCCCGCCAGTCGGATGCGGGCGGCCCGGCGCGCATCCGCCATCCGCGCGAATTGCGGGCGATCCCCAACAACGCGATCCTGCAGCAGCTCGGCTGGCTCGCCAATTCCGTCCACGGCATCGGCCAGGCGGCGGCGCGCGCGCCCGACCTGTTCCTGGGCCTGCGCGAGCGCTCCGAGCGTTTCGAGCGCGCCATCGGCCTCGCCGATTCCGCGCTCGGCCACAGCGATCTCGACGTGCTGCGCGCCTATCTCGACACGCTCGATCCGGGCAACTGGTTCGACCGGGCTCGCCGCACCGCCCGCGAGGGCCGGCGCGACGAACTGCTCGCGGTCGGAGAGGCGCTGGCGCGGCTCGATCTCGCCCCTGCACTGAGGCGGCTGTTCTGGCGGCTGTCCTCGGACGCGCTGAAGCTGCGGACGGTGACCGGCGCAGTGCCGGAGATGCCGGCCCGGCTCGTCGCGTTGCATGCGCTCAGGCTCGCGGTGCTGCACCGGATCTGGTTCCTGGCGACGCATATCCCGGATTTCCGGCCCCATGCCGGCCTGACCCGCGAGGCGCTGTTCGAGCGTATCCTGCGGCTCGACATCCCCGGCGTGCTGGCGGCATTGGCCGAGATCTTCCCGCTGAACCCGGACCCGACGCAGGGGCTCGATTTCGGCGAGCCGCGCGGCCCGCGCGAGGCCGGCACCTATGGCGGACTGCACCGCGACGTGTTCACGCCGATGGGGGAAGGTTTCGCACTGCTGCGCGAGATTTCGGGCGCGATCCAGCACGAGATCGGGGCCTTTGGTTAGAAAACAGCCCTCGTCATGAGGAGCCGCGTCAGCGGCGTCTCGAAGGATGCTCCAGCGGTCTCCGGAGCCTCCTGGAGCATCCTTCGAGACGCGCCTGCTCCTCCTCAGGATGAGGGCTGAGGAGGAGCAGGCGTCGGGATCAGCCCCTTTCGATTGCAACCCCGGCCAAAGCCCTTAGGTAGACCTGAGGGAAACGCCAGCCGGGAGCCGAGCCAAACATGGCCGACACGGAATTTGCTGCAACGCCGTTCGATGCCGGCGCTGCGCGCATCACGCTCTTCCGCGCCCTGATCGAGGCCAGCGCCAGGCACGGCAAGAACCGCATCGCGCTGGAGGATCCCGAGCGCCAGCCGATCAGCTTTGGCCGGCTCCTGCTCGGCGCGCTCGTGCTCGGCCGCAAGCTTGCAGGCAAGACCGCTGCGGCTGAGCGCGTCGGGCTGCTGCTGCCCAACGTCCAGGGCATGGCGGTGACGCTGTTCGGGCTCTCGGCCTTCGGACGCGTGCCGGCGCTGCTGAACTTCACCGCCGGGGTCAAGAATCTGCGCGCGGCGGCCGAACTCGCCGAGCTGAAGACCATCGTCACTTCGCGCCGCTTCGTCGACCAGGGCAAGCTCGACGACGAGATCGCCGCCCTCGGCGAGGGTCGGCGGGTGATCTATCTGGAGGATGTCCGCAAGGAGATCACCAGCCTGGACAAGGCGCTGGGCGCGCTCGCCAGCCTCGCGCCCGGGCTGGCGCATCGGCCGTATGAAGCCAAGCCCGACGAAGCCGCCGTCGTGCTGTTCACCTCCGGCACCGAGGGCAAGCCCAAGGGCGTCGTGCTCAGCCACGCCAACCTGGTCTCGAATGCGCGCCAGATCTTCCAGCTCGCGGCCGGCTTCCTGTCCGAGCGCGACATCGTCATGAATCCGCTGCCGGCCTTCCACTCCTTCGGGCTGACGGCGGCCCTGCTGATGCCGCTGCTTCACGGCATGAAGGTCGTGCTCTATCCGAGCCCGCTGCACTACAAGCAGGTGCCCAAGCTGATCGGCGAGATGGGCGCGACCTTCCTGTTCGCCACCGACACGTTTCTCCAGGGATACGCCCGCGCCGCCGACCCGGACGACCTCAAGAGCGTGCGCTACGTCGTCGCCGGGGCCGAGCGGGTGAAGCCCGACACGCGCCGGATGTGGGAGCCCTACGGCACCGTCATCCTCGAAGGCTATGGCTGCACCGAGTGCTCGCCGGTGCTCGCCTGCAACACACCGGTGGCGACGCGCGAAGGCAGCGTCGGCCGGCTGCTGCCGGGGATCGCGGCGAAGCTCGAACCGGTCGAGGGCATCACCGAGGGCGGCAAGCTCTGCGTGCGCGGGCCGAACGTCATGGCCGGCTATCTCAGCGCCGACGAGCCCGGCCGCATCCTCGCACCCGAGGGCGGCTGGCACGACACCGGCGACATCGTCGCGATCGAGGACGGTTTCGTCGTGATCAAGGGCCGGGCCAAGCGCTTCGCCAAGCTCGGTGGCGAGATGGTCTCGCTGGCGGCCGTCGAATCGATGATCTCCGGCCTCTGGCCGGGACAGAACCATGTCGTCGTCTCGCTGCCCGATCCGAGGAAGGGCGAGCAGCTCGTGCTGGTGACCGAGAAGCCCGATGCCGACAAGGCTCTTTTGCAACAGACGGCGAAGACGCAGGGCTTTCCCGAGCTCTGGGTGCCGCGCGCGATCCTGGTGACCAGCACGATCCCGGTGCTCGGCAACGGCAAGATCGACTATGGCGCGACGCGCGAACTCGCGGCTTCGCGAAGATCGCTGCTGTGACGCCACAATTCGGGTTATGGTGCGCGCCATGATCAGCCTCTCCGCTTCGACCCTGCTCTCCGGCCTGCGCGTGGCCGCGCTCGCGCCCGCTCTCTCGCTGGCCGCGCCCTGCGATGCCGCAGCCCAGGGCAAGGCTGCGCTCTACGAGCGCCGCGACGAATGCATCGAGGCGGCGGTGCTCACCGCCGAGCAGTGCGATTTCGCCTATCGCAACGCCCGTGCCGAATTCGAGCAGAAGGCGCCGCGCTACGCCTCCCGGGCCTTGTGCGAGAGCGCCCATAAGCGCTGCGCCGCGCAGATCGTCTCGACCGGCGGCTGGGACCAGCTCGGCAAGGGCGGCGCGACCTATGTCCCGCGCTTCATCGGCGTGCGGCTGACCGGGGAGGGCGCAGCGCGACGCGCCGTGCCGGCGGTCGAGGGCGCAGCCCGCATCGCCTTTGCCGGCCGCCCCGTCACGGAGCTGCAGGACAAGGTCGCCGGCCGCGCGACCGTCGTCGGCCTCGCGGCGGCGCGGCACGGCCATGGCGGTGGCGCTGCTCAGAGCAGCAGCCCCTACGTCAAGCGCGGCGACCGCGACGACACGGTGCGCGTGCCGATGGAGAAGAAGAGCATCGGAGCCGATGTCGCGCCGGGCCTTTATGTCGATCCCGACGGCGTCGAATGGTACAAGCCGGCGCATCGACGCTGAGTTGATCGCAGGCTGGACCGGCTTGCACAGTCGGTTGCGGGCCGCTACCGCTGCGCGCAGGCGGACGTGGCGAAACTGGTAGACGCAAGAGACTTAAAATCTCTCGGCCGAGAGGCTGTGCGGGTTCGATCCCCGCCGTCCGCACCATTCGGCCGTTTGGCCCAAGACGCCGACGAAGCGGCGGCACATCGATTTCTCAGACGATCCTTGTCATGCGGCGTAGTGCCTCGTCGTAACCCTGTCGGCTCCGTTTTGCGCCGTTGAGACCTTGTCGGCCCGCGACGACTGCATCCAGCGGCGTCGTCCGGAGTAGTCAGATCAGGGGCCGTGGGGTGGATGTCGCTACAACCGTCGGGAGCCGATCACCATGTGGTTCAATCTGGCAGGCGCAGCACGGCATATCGCGTCCTTCGGCAGGGCGCAGAGCCTCGACGACAGCAGGCCGCCGGTCGTGATCTCCAGCGATGACGCTTATGTGCGCGCTGGAGCGCGTCGTCGAACTCGAATCACGGCGGGGCGACCGTCGCATCGAGACCGAACTGGCGGCATTGGCCGAGGCGATGCTGCGCTGGGAAATGCGGCAGGACGATCTGGACGAACTGGTCAACTGACGGGAAGAAGACCGGCCCCGGGAGGGACCGGCCTTCTTGAATCGCGCTTGATCAGTTGATCGATTTGATGCTGGAGAAAATGGCGTCGAGCGCCTTGCCGTGGGTCTCGCGCTCTTCGTCGTTGCCCCAGACGGTGAGCATGATCATGCGGTTGTTGCCGGCGGGCAGCAGGATGAAATCGACGGTGGTCGGCCCGTTCCCGTCGGTCGTCTTGAACTGGAAGATCGTCGCGGGGATGCCGTTCAGCGGCGCCTCGGCCTTGATCGGCTCGACCTTCTTGATCTTGTTGTCCTTCATCCAGGCTTCGTTGGTCGCCATCATCTTGTCGATGTTGCGCGCGTCGGCGAACTCCACGGCAAAGAAGACGGCGTTGTCCGGCGGCCGCGCCGAATAGCCATACTCGATCGCCTGGGTCTTCCAGTTGTTGGGGACGGTGATCGTGATCGCCGGGTTCTTGTCGGGAACAGCGAAGTTCTTGGCGACGGCGGGCGCGACGAATAGAAGCAAGGCAAGAGCCGCGACGGCGAAGCGGGGGATGGACATGGCAGATTTCTCAGGGGCCAGGCGACACATGTGGCCTGCAGCGCCTCTGGTCTGCGCTCCTGACACGACTGACGCAATGTCGATCGCCCGGAAACTTTGGGTAAACCTTAATCGACCGGCCGGATCGGCCTCACCTCAATAGCCGAGGCTGATGGCGCGCTCGCTCGGGTTGGTGCTCTGCAGGATGCCCGCGAGCCCGTCGATCGCGACTAGGGCTTGGTGACGCGCGTCCTCCGCCTCGGCGATGCGGGATTGCTCGTAGAGCAGCCGCGCGAACAGTGTGACGCTCTGCAACGTCGTGAAGGTGGCGCGCTGGAGGTCCGAGGTCTCCTCGACAAAGCGGCCGATGCTGTCGAGATGGCTCTCGGCACTGGCGAACAACGTCTTGGCGTTGGCTGCGCCGGCGTTGAGGACTTCCTTGCGCAACTGCTCGACATCCGTCGCCAGCGGCTCCCGCAAGATTGCAGCCATAGGCACCTCCAATGGGAGATACAGGTTACGACCGGAGCGATCCTAGCACGGCCGCAATCACACGTTTTGCCTTCGTGATCAGGTGGTTACAGGCTGTTTTGTCCGATCCGCGGCATTTGAACGATCGCGGTGGCGCCGCTGAAGCCTAAGCCGTCGCCATGCGCCGGAACACCAGGCTGAGATTGTTCGCCGGCATCTCGATCACCTGCGGTCCGGAGAAGCCCGCCGCCGCGGCCTGCGCCGTGACCTCGCCGAGATCGCGCAGGCCCCAGTCCGGATCGCGCTCGCGCAGGCTGGCGTCGAAGGTGGCGTTGCCCGGCTCGAGTTCGCGGCCCGGCCGGCGAAACGGGCCGTAGAGATAGAGCGGCGCGCCGGTGGGCAGGAGTTGCGCAGCCTCCGCCAGCAGCGCCGAGGTCGCCGCCCAGGGCGCGATGTGGATCATGTTGATGCAGAGGATCGCGTCTGCGGTCGCGACCGGCCAGTCCGAGCCCATGACGTCGAGCCGTAGCGGCGGCAGGACGTTCGTCGCCCCACCGGCGCCGGTCCAGGCGGCGATGCTGGCCAACGCCTCGGGCGAAGGATCGCTCGGCTGGAAGGTCAGCGCGGGCAGGGCGGCGGCGAAGTGCAGGCAATGCTCGCCGGAGCCGCTGGCGATCTCGAGGACGAGGCCGGCAGGCGGCAGCACGGTCTTCAGCACCGCCAGGATGGCGTCGCGGTTGCGCTGCGTCGCCGGCGCGAACAGGCGGGCGTCGTCGGCCCGCCGCTCTTGCCGCGCTGGAATCCAAGGCCCACTCGTCGTCGCCGTCATGGTTGCGCCTTCCGCCTCGGAAATCTTTGCGAATCTCCCATCGCCAGCCTGCGGCGATAGGCTATAAGGACTTTCGAAGCGAGCCGCCCGAGCGCGGCCTCGCATGGTGCGGGCTGGTTTTGCTGACCGAAATACTGATCGTCGTGGCGCTGACCGTGATCAACGGTCTGCTCTCCATGTCCGAACTCGCGGTCGTCTCCTCCCGCCCGGCGCGCCTCAAGGTCCTCAGCGACCAGGGCAATCGTGGCGCGACGACGGCGCTGCGCCTCGCCGAGGATCCCGGCCGCTTCCTTTCCACCGTGCAGATCGGCATCACGCTGGTCGGCGTGCTGTCGGGCGCCTTCTCCGGAGCGACGCTGGGCGCGCGCCTGTCGGAATGGCTGGAGCTGCAGGGTTTTTCGCGGGCGGTCTCGGACGGGTTCGGCGTCGGCATCGTCGTGGTCGCGATCACCTATCTCTCGCTGATCCTGGGCGAACTCGTGCCCAAGCAGGTCGCGCTGCGCGATCCAGAGCGAGTCGCGGCCCGCGTCGCGCCGGTGATGCTGATGATGTCGAAGATCGGCGCGCCGATCGTCTTCCTGCTCGACATCTCCGGCAAGGCCGTTCTCGCGTTGCTCGGCCAGAAGGGCGAGCCCGAGGAGAAGGTCACGGAGGAGGAGGTCCGCACCATCATCGCCGAGGCGGAGAACGCCGGCGTGCTGGAGCGCGACGAGCGCGAGATGATCTCGGGCGTGATGCGGCTCGCCGACCGCTCGGCGCGGGCGCTGATGACGCCGCGCCGCGAGGTCGAGGTGATCGATCTCGCCGACTCGGCCGACGAGATCCGCGAGCAATTGCGCGCGACCAGACGGTCACGCCTGCCGGTGCAGGACGGCGAGCCGGATTCGATCATCGGCGTCTGCGTCGTCAAGGACATGATCGACCGGCTCTCCGACGGCGGCTCGCATGACCTGCGCGCGCTGGTCGACGAGGCGCCGGTGGTGATGGACACGGCGAACGCCCTGCGCATCCTGCGCGACATCCGCGCTTCCAAGGTGCATATGGCGCTGGTCTTCGACGAATACGGCCATTTCGAAGGCATCATCACCCCGGGCGACGTGCTGGAAGCGATCATCGGCGCCTTCCAGGAGGAGGAGGAGAGCGAGCCGCCGATCGCGACGCGGGCCGACGGCTCCTGGCTCGTCGCCGGCTGGATGCAGGTCGATGAGTTCTCGCATGAGCTCGGCATCCACATCCCGCGCGACGCCGACTACCAGACGGTCGCCGGCTTCGTGCTCGCCGAGATGAACCGCCTGCCCAATGTCGGCGAGTTCTTCGAGAAGGACCATTGGCGCTTCGAGGTGGTCGATCTCGATGGCCGCCGCATCGACAAGGTGCTCGTCAGCCGGATCGCCTGAGAGACGGCGTTGACGCCGGCCGGATCGTCGTGATCTAACGCTCGCAAGGGGTTCCATCGCGACGACCCCGTGAGGCTCCGGCCCAAGGTTCGCGTCCATATCCCTCGCTTCAGGATGGACGCCCATGTCTTCCAACATCTCGATCAGTGCTGCCCAATTGTCCCGACTCGTCGGCCTGCCCGACGCGCCGGCGATCGTCGACGTCAGGATACCGGACGATTTCGCACGCGATCTCCGGATCCTGCCCAATGCCGACCAGCGCTCGCACAAGACCGTCGTGGACTGGGCCGGCGGCTATGCGGGTCGGCGCGTCGTCGTCGTCTGCCAACGCGGCCAGAAGCTCAGCGAGGGCGTCGCGGCCTGGCTGCGTCATGAGGGCGCCGCTGCCGAAAACCTCGAAGGCGGCTTCGAGGCCTGGCGCGACGCCGGCGGGCTGTTGGTCTCCACCGCCAAGCTGCCGCCGCGGGATGCCGCCGGCCGCACGCTCTGGGTCACCCGCACGCGCCCGAAGGTCGATCGCATCGCCTGCCCATGGCTGATCCGCCGCTTCGTCGATCCCAGTGCGGTGTTCCTGTTCGTCTCGTCCGCGGAGGTCGCCGATGTCGCCGACCGGTTCGGGGCGACCCCCTTCGATATCGACGGGGTGTTCTGGAGCCATCGCGGCGAACGCTGCACCTTCGACATCATGATCGAGGAGTTCGGGTTGGCCTCGCCGGCGCTCGACCGTCTCGCGACGATCGTGCGGGCGGCCGATACGGCCTCGTTCGACCTCGCGCCGCAGGCAGCCGGTTTCCTCGCCGCCTCGCTTGGCCTGTCGCGCATGTTCAAGGAGGATCTCGCCCAGCTCGACGCCGGCATGCTGCTCTACGACGCGTTCTATCGCTGGTGCCGCGATGCGAGCGAAGAGACGCATGATTGGCCGGCCGGCGCGGCGAAGTCGTGAGGGTGGGGCGATGACCGCGACGGCGAACGACATGCAGGTCGAGATTGCGCCGGCGATGCCGACGCTCAGTGAGGCCATCCGTGTCTGGGCCCGGATCGGCCTGCTCTCCTTCGGCGGGCCAGCCGGGCAGATCGCGCTGATGCACAAGGAGTTGGTGGAGGAGCGGCGCTGGGTCGGCGAGCAGCGTTTCCTGCACGCGCTGAACTACTGCATGCTGCTACCGGGCCCCGAAGCGCAGCAGCTCGCCGTCTATATCGGCTGGCTGATGCATCGCACCGCCGGCGGGCTGATCGCCGGATTGCTCTTCATCGTGCCGGGCGCATTGGTGATGCTGGGCTTGAGCACGCTCTATGTGCTCTACCGCCAGGTGCCGCTGGTCGAGGGCACGTTCTTCGGCGTCAAGGCTGCCGTACTCGCGGTGGTGATCGAGGCCGGACTGCGCATCGGCCGGCGGGCGTTGAAGAACCGCGCCATGATGGCGCTGGCGATCATCGCCTTCGTCGCGCTGTTCCTGTTCAAGACGCCGTTTCCGCTGGTCATCCTGGCGGCCGGGCTCGTCGGCTGGATCGGCCATCGCCTGCGGCCCGATCTGTTCGGCCCCGCAGGTGGGCATGGTGCGTCCGGACCAGACGTCGCTGGCCTCGTCGACCGGATGTTCGAGCGTGGCGAAATGGAGCATGTCCGGCCATCTGCCGCCAAGGCGCTCCGGACGCTCGCACTCTGGCTGCCGCTCTGGCTCGGACCTGTCGCGGTGCTCTGGCTCGCGACCGGCGGCGACAGCGTCTGGACGCAGCTCGGCAGCTTCTTCAGCACCATGGCGGTCGTCACCTTCGGCGGCGCCTATGCGGTGCTCGCCTATGTCGCGCAGGCGGCGGTCGAGCACTATCACTGGCTCGTCGCCGGCGAGATGGTCGACGGGCTCGGCCTCGCCGAGACGACGCCGGGGCCGCTGATCCTGGTGCTGCAATTCGTCGGCTTCCTCGCCGGCTTCCGTGCGCCGGGCACGCTGCCGCCGCTGCTGGCGGGTGGGCTCGGCGCGCTGCTGACGCTCTGGGTCACCTTCGCGCCATGCTTCCTCTGGATTTTCCTCGGCGCGCCTTATGTCGAGGCGCTGCGCGGCAACCGAGCGCTGTCGGCGGCGCTGAGCGCGATCACGGCTGCGGTCGTCGGCGTGATCATGAACCTGGCGCTCTGGTTCGGGCTGCATGTGCTGTTCAGGGAGGTGCGCGGCGTCCCAGTGCTCGGCCTGTCGCCCGACCTGCCGGTCCTGGCCTCGCTCGACTGGCGCTCTGCGGTTCTCGCCGCAGCCGCCATGCTGGCAATGCTGCGCTTCAGGATCGGAATGATCCCGACGCTCGCGGCCTGCGCCGCGGTCGGCGTCGTGCTGATGCGCCTGCCGGCTTGATCAGCGCCGCGGCGGCTCGGTCTGATCGATGACGCGGTATTCGACGTCGATGACATCGACCCGCGGATCGGCCCGGCGCTGGCCGGCGAAGGGATCCGGCCGGCCGAAACCCGCCGCCTTCAGCCGGCTGCGGATACGCCAGGCCGCGATCGCGCCGCCGATCAGCACGAGCGGGATCAGGATCAGTGCCAGGCTCGCCGCAAGCAGGAAGAGGGTGACGCCGACGACGAGGCTCGCCGCCATCGTCAGCCATGTCGCCCAGCGCGGCATGCCGGCCGCGCGCGCTCCGAAAGGCCGGTTCAGATCGAAACGGAACATGGTCCATCCATCGCGTTCATCGCGAACCATAGCTAGGCATTGATTGCGGCGAAGACGAGATGCGGTTCAAGCAGGCTGGCGCCAGTCGTAGAGCCAGCCATTGCGGCGGCGCATGCCGTCCTCGCCGAGCCGGCGCATCACCAGGTCGCGCACCGCGCTGCGCGGCCAGCCGAGATGGTAGGCGGCGCCGTTGGCGCGGCTCGCCTCCTGGACGCGGGCGACGCGTTCGGAGCGCTCGGCAGCATAGGCCGCGAAGGCGGGCGAGACGCCGGCCGCGCCGTCACGTTCGAGATGCTCGGCAAGATGGCGCGCGAGCACGGCCGCGTCCTCGATCGCCAGCGCGGCACCCTGGGCCATGAAGGGCAGGACGGGATGAGCGGCGTCGCCGAGCAGGGCCAGCCGGCCCTTCGCCATCGCCGCTGGCGGCCGGTCGTAGAGCGACCAGACCTGCCAGTCGCGCGCCGCCTGGACGAGGGCGCGGAGATTCTGCGAGCTGCCGGCGACGTGGCTGCGCAGCAGCTTCGCCTCGCCGTCGCGCGACCAGCCGGGCCGCGCTTCCCTGGCTTCCCGTACGACGACGAGATTGGTCTCGCGGCCCCCGGCGACGGGATAATGCACCGCGTGCCGGCCTCGGCCGATATGCAATGTGACCTCTGCGGGCAATGCGGCCGCTTTCGCCGCCGGGGCCGGGATCACGGCGCGCCATGCCTCGTAGCCCGTGAAGCGGGGTTCTGCGCCGGCGTCGATCAGGTCTCGCAGCCGCGACCAGAGCCCATCGGCGCCGACGAGGCCAAGCGCCGCGATCGTCTCGGCCTGGCCGGTCTCGCCGATCAATGTCGCCACAACGCCGGTTTCGGTCTGCGCGACGCCGTCGAGCCCGCGTCCGATGACGAAGCGGATGTTCGGCATGGCACGGGCCGCATCGAGCAGCACCATGTGGAGATCGGCGCGTTTCAGCGCGCGGAACGGCGTCGCGGCGCCGGTTTCCGTCATCGGCATGGCGGCGAGGACCGCGTCGTCGCGCCAGCGCCGGACCGCGAGACGCTTCAGCGAGACGCTGACCCGCTTCAGCGGCAAGGCGAGTCCAAGCCCGTCGAGGACATGGCCGGCATTGGGGGCGATCTGGATGCCGGCGCCGTTCTCGGCGAAGCGGCTGCGCTTCTCGACCAGCGTCACCGCGATGCCGCGGCGCGCCAGCGCGATTGCGGTGGTCAAGCCGCCGATACCCGCGCCAGCGATCAGGATATTGGGAGCTGGCACGTCGGGTCAGGCCATAGAATGTCGTCGGCGCGGTCGGCGCCGGATCAGTCCTTGCGGGCGTCGCGGTCCGGCGGTGTATCGGGACGCGGCGAGCCGAGGAGAGCCCAGGTCCGCCCATTGGGTTCGGCCAGGCCGCCGACACGGGCCGAGGCCTGCTGGTCGAGCGACTGACAGCCGCCGAGCAGGGGCGTCGCGAGGAGGAAGGCGAGAGCGGTCGTGCGGATGATCGACATCGTCAGGCTGCCTTTACCGTTTCATGGTGTGCGCATTCCGGAGGAATGCAGGCGTCGCCCTTCAACGAGGCATCATATTTGAACAATGTCGAGCAATAGGGGCAAACGATCTCGTGATCGGCACCCATGTCGAGGAAGACATGCGGATGGTCGAAGGGCGGCTTCGCGCCGATGCACATGAACTCGTGCGCCCCGACCTGGACCACGGCGACGCCCGAATCATTATGGAAATGCGGAATGCCGGTGTCGGCCATGGTCGCTCGCCCTGCGGCTGATGGAGTCAGCAAGGGTTCTATCGCGCCGGGCCGAGCAGCGCCAGTGCGACGCTGCCGCAGCAATTCACGAGCCGCCGCGCAGGCAGGCCTGGACGAGCGCGCCGGTGCGGGCACTCGCCTCCGGGGTGGTTTCCCGGCCCCATAGTCCCTCACGCTTGAGCGAGATCAGCATGCAGCCGCAGAAACCAGCGCAATCGGCGGTCGAACGGGCGCTGCTGCTGCAGCTCCGCTCGCAGGAGTTCGTGAAGCGCTGCTCCTCGCTGCGCTGCAGGAGGGGTGTCTGCATGGCGAGCATCAGCGCGCCGATGAAGAGCGGCTGGTGGACGAGATAGACCAGCAGGCTGTGCCGCCCGCCCCAGGCTACGAGTCTCGCTGGTGTGAAACGCGGCCGCCAGCGCGCCAGCGCCGAGCCGTCGAGCCGCGGCAGCGCTAGCCGCGCCAGCACGATCCCGGTCAGGACGCAGCCGAACCAGGGGAAGAGCGGCACGAAGTCGGCCGCCGGCGGCAGATGCTGCGCGAAGCCGAGCCAGGCGAGCCAGAGCCGGTCGAGCGCGTCCGGCGTCACGTACCAGGGCAGGGCGAAGACAAGCGCCGCCGTCGCCGCGACCAGCCAGGCCGGCAGCCGCAGGAAGGCCAGGCCGAGCAGGCTCGCCAGCGCGACATGATGCAGGATGCCGAAGAAGATGAAGTTCTCGGGCATCGCGAAGAAGGTCGCGACGCTGACGAGGACCGCGGCGCCCGCGACCATCGCGAAGCGCATCAGGAACGAGCGCCGGTTCAGGCCGTTGCGGGTCGCCAGCACGAGGCTGGCCCCGACCAGCGTCAGGAAGGAGCCGGCGATCAGCCGCGCGAACAGCCGCCATGCCGGGTCGGCAGGAATTTCGGTCTCGATCAGCCCGAAATGCGACAGGTCATAGGCGAAGTGGAAGACGAACATCGCCAGCAGCGCGACACCGCGCGCCAGATCGACGATGGCGAAACGGCCGGTGGGTTGCGCGGTCGCGGCGGCAAGCGAGGCTGGATCCATGACGGCCTTCATAGGCGTCCCGCACCGGACCGGCTACCCAAGCGCGCGCGGACATGGCAGGGGACGACGACGATCACCCGCGCGTGCCCGAACCCATGCAGTTCTTCTCCTCGGACGGCGTCCGCCTCGCCTTCATCGATCTCGCGCCGACGCAGGAGCCGAGCGGCCGCACGATCATGCTCGTCCACGGCTTCGGCTCGAGCCACATGGTCAACTGGGTCAACACCCAGTGGACGAAGACGCTGACGCATGCCGGCCATCGCGTCGTCGCGCTCGACAATCGCGGCCACGGCGAGAGCGAGAAGCTTTACGAGCCCGCGGCCTATTCTTCGCAGATCATGGCCGAGGATGTGCGCCGGCTGATGGACCATCTCGACGTCCCCCGCGCCGCGGTGATGGGCTATTCGATGGGCGCGCGCATCTCGGCGCATCTGGCGCTGGCGTATCCGCCGCGTGTCGAGGCTCTGCTGCTCGGCGGACTCGGGATCCATTTGGTCGAGGGCGTCGGCCTGCCGCTCGGCATCGCCGACGCGATGGAGGCGCCATCGCTCGATGTGCTCACCGACCCGATGCAGCGCATGTTCCGCGCCTTCGCCGATGCCACCAAGAGCGACCTGAAAGCGCTCGCGGCCTGCATCAGGGGCTCGCGCCAGACGCTGAGCGCGGTACAGGTCGGGCAGATCGCGATGCCGACGCTGGTCAGCGTCGGCACCAAGGACGATGTCGCGGGCAGCGGTCCCGACCTCGCGGCGCTGATCCCGAACGCTGAGGCCTTCTCGATCGAAGGCCGCGACCACAACCTCGCCGTCGGCGACAAGACCCACAAGCAAGCGGTGCTCGACTTCCTGAGACGGCTTTGAACGGGCAGGAAAGCGGAGTCGGATCAGGGCGTTGCCGCTCGCGGCTGCGATCTTGAATCAGTGTCGCGACGAGCCGATCTGAAGCAGTCCCGCTCTCGCGTTTGGCGCTTTCCCGGCCAGTCGTGCTAGCATCGTCTTTCAACCGAGTTTTCGTTCGGAGAACGATCATGGCGTCGCAGCGCTCCATCGCGGACATTCGCGATCCCGTCACCGGGCTCGACCGGGTCGACCCGGTCTGGACCAGGCTCCGGCGCGAGGCCGAGGCTGCGGTCGCGGCCGAGCCGTCGCTCGCCGCGCTGCTGATGGCCTCCGTGCTGAACCAGGCCAGTTTCGAAGCGGCGGTGAGCCATCGCGTCGCGACGCGGCTCGGCCATCCGGCCGTCTCCGCCGACCTGATCGTCCAGGGCTTCGAGGAGGCGCTCGCCGCCGATCCCGAGATCGCCGCCGGCATGCGTGCGGACGTGCTGGCGGTGCTGGACCGCGATCCTGCCTGCTACCGCGTGTTGGAGCCGGTGCTGTTCTTCAAAGGTTTCCACGCTTTGCAGGCACATCGCCTGGCGCATTGGCTGCATCGCGAAGGGCGGCGCGATTTCGCGCTCTACCTGCAAAGCCGTTCGTCGGAAGTCTTCCAGACCGACATCAACCCCGCGGCGAAGATCGGAAAGGGCATTTTCCTCGACCACGCCACCGGCCTCGTCGTCGGCGAGACGGCGGTGATCGAGGACGACGTCTCGATGCTGCATTCGGTGACGCTCGGCGGCACCGGCAAGCAGGGCGGCGACCGCCATCCCAAAATCCGCAAAGGCGTGCTGATCGGGGCGGGTGCGAAAATCCTCGGCAACATCGAGATCGGCCAATGCACCCGCGTCGCAGCCGGCTCGGTGGTCCTCGCCACGGTGCCGCGCAACAAGACGGTGGCCGGCGTGCCGGCCAAGGTCGTCGGCGAAGCCGGCTGCGCCGAGCCGTCGCGCTCGATGGATCAGATCCTGTCTGGCGATTGCGGCGCCGACATCTGAGTAGCGTCCGACCTGCCGAGCAGCGCGAGCGCCACCGCGTGGCCGCGCCCAGTCGCTTCGCCGTGCCGGGCGAAGGCGATGCTGAGCGCGTCTCCAGTCGGCATCGCCGCCGCAAACGGCGCGACCAGCCTGCCTGAATCGAGCCAGGGCTGGACCAGGCTCCGCCGTCCCATCAGCACGCCGGAGCCAGCCAGCGCCGCGTCGAGAGCCAGGCTGTAGAGCGAGAAGGCCGGGCCGCGCGCCGGATCGACCGCCCCGGCCGCGCCGACGAAGACGAGCCACTGCCGCCAGTCGTCGCGCCAGACGGCGTCGTGCAGCAGCGTCGCCCCGGCGAGTTCGGCGAGCGATACCAGCCGCTGCGCCAGTGCGGGTGCACAAACCGGCAGCAGCGCGTCCGGGCCGAGCGTAAGCGCGCCGGCCGGCAGTGCCTGCGGATCGCGGTAGAAAAGGGCGAGATCATGCGGCTCGCGGCGCGGATCGGGCGGCTTCTCCATCGCTGAGACCGAGATTTGCAGGCCGGGAAATGCCTCCTGCAAAGCTGAAAGCCGCGGCGAGAGCCAGAGTTGCGCCAGACAGGGCAGGGCAGCGATGGTGAGCGCGCGCCCGTCATGGCTTGTACGCAGCTCCTGCACCGCCTGACTGAGCGTGTCGAAGCCGCGCGTCAGCTTCGGCAGGGCCTCGTGCGCGCCTTGCGTCAGCGCGACGCCCTGGGGCAGGCGGCGAAACAGCGGAAAGCCGAGCCAGCCCTCGAGTTGCCGGATCTGCTGCGTCACCGCGCCCGGCGTGACGCCGAGTTCCTCTGCGGCCTCGGCGAAGCTCTCATGGCGCGCCGCCGCCTCGAAGGCGCGCAGCGCCTTGAGCGAGGGCAGGCGCGGGCGCGGCGGCTTGACCGGCATGGGCGAGCGATCCTCAGGTTGAGATTTTCTCTGCCTCGGCGCGACGAATACTCGTTTGCGCCGGCGCGCGCAAACCGCTCATATCGCTCGCATCGGCGGGTTTTCGCAGGGGAATGACGATGACGGCTCTCGGCAGACGCGACTGGGTCCCCCAGGCGAGCGAGGATTACATCCTGCGCATCGCCGCCGAGACCGCCGGCCAGCCGCTCGACGTGGTCGAGGCGCGGATCGCGGAGCTGACCACGGAAAACCGCCGGATCCACGAGCGCGACTGCGTCAACCTCAACCCCGCGACCAACGTCATGAACCCGAAGGCGGAGGCGGCGCTTTCGGCCGGCCTCGGCGCGCGGCCCTCGCTCGGCTATCCCGGCGACAAATACGAGATGGGGCTGGAGGCGATCGAGCAGATCGAGGTGATCGCCGCCGAGCTCGCGGCCGAGGTCTTCGGCGCCAGATACGCCGAGATCCGCGTGCCGTCGGGCGCCATCGCCAATCTCTACGCCTTCATGGTCGCGGCGAAAGCAGGCGACTGCATCATCGCGCCGCCCGGCGAGATCGGCGGCCATGTCACCCATCACGGCGCCGGCGCGGCCGGGCTCTACGGCATCGTCACCCATCCCGCCCCGGTCGACCCGGTCAACTACACCGTCAACCTGACCCGTCTTCGCGAGGATGCGCTGCGGCTTCAACCCAAGCTGATCTCGATCGGCGGCAGCCTCAACCTCTTCGCCCATCCGATCCGCGAGATCAGGGCCATCGCCGACGAGATCGGCGCGCTGGTGCTGTTCGACGCCGCGCATATGTCGGGCATGATCGCCGGCCATGCCTGGCAGCAGCCGCTGGAGGAGGGCGCTCACCTCATGACGATGAGCACCTACAAGAGCCTCGGCGGCCCGCCCTCGGGGCTGATCGTCACCAACGACGCGGAGATCGCCAGAAAGCTCGACGCCATCGCCTATCCCGGCCTGACCGCCAATTTCGACGCGGCGAAATCGGCTTCACTGGCGATCACGCTGCTCGACTGGAAGGCGCATGGCCGCGCCTATGGAGAGATGATGGCGCTGACGGCGAAGGCACTGGGCGAGGCGCTGGTCGAGCGCCAGGTCCCGGTCTTCGCGCGCGACCGCGGCATCACCACCTCGCACCAGTTCGCGATCGAAGCCGCGCCCTATGGCGGCGGCCAGGCGGCGGCGAAAAAACTGCGCGCGATCAACCTGCTGACCTGCGGCATCGGCCTGCCGCTGCCGGCGGTGGCGGGAGACGTCAACGGGCTCAGGCTCGGCACGCCGGAGATCGTCCGTTTCGGCATGACGCCGGCCGACATGCCGGAGCTGGCGGGCTACATCGCCGAGGGCCTGAACGGCTCGCGGCCGGCGGAGGCGGTGGCGCGGGACGTGACGGCGTTCCGGGGCCGGTTCACCAGCCTGCATTTCATGCGCTGAGCGACGAGGCCGGCCGGAAGGGATCGGAACTCAGCGTCCTCAGTCTTCCATGCGCAGATGGCAGACGGCTTCGATATTGTGCCCGTCCGGATCAAGGACGAAGGCGCCGTAATAGTGCTCGTGGTAATGCGGCCGCAAGCCGGGTGCTCCGTTGTCGATCGCGCCCGCCGCGAGCGCCATGCGATGAAAATCATCGACAGCCCTTCTGGATTGGCAGGTGAAGGCGACATGGACGCCCGTTTGAGGTGCATGTCGTTGGCCTATCCAGAAGAACGCCTTCTTGCCGGCCCCGTAACCGGCGAAAAGCTCACCTTCCGCACAAAGCCGCGTGATGCCGAGGACGGGCAGCACCGTATCGTAGAAGGCTTTCGCGCGTTCGATATCGGTGACACCGATGGTGACGTGGTCCAGCATATGTCTGCCTCGTCGAAGATGCCGACGATGGCTGGGTTTCCGCGCGTTTTGCAACCGCGAAGGCCCTCGCGCTTCGGCGAAAGCTGCGGGAAGGAGTCATTTCAGGCCTCGCCCGAGCCATACCGCCCCAGCATCTCTGCCTTCAGCGCGTCTTCCGCCAACAGATGTGCCCCGCCGAGCCAGACCGACTCGGCCGCGCCGTCCGCATTGCGCACCAACCGGGCCGTCTCGCCGGGGCTGCCGAAGCCCGAGGCCCTGACGATCCGGCCGAGGCCTTCGCCCTCGACCGCGATCTCGCTCGCATCGAAGAACGGGTCGAACTGCGCCGGATTGGCGGCCAGCACCTTGTCCGTGAAGGGGACGAGGTCGTTGGTCCGCCAGATCGTCCACCAGCGGCCGCTCCAGGCCTGCGTCGTCGGTGTCGGCGCGCCGTTCTGGGCGAAGCGCTGCAGAATCGCCATCACGCCGTCGAGCCAGGGATGGGCGAGGCCGTCGATGGCGTTGGTCAGGACCGAGATGGCGATGTCCTGCTTCGGCAGCACGCAGGTGCGGGTGATGAAGCCCTGGAAGCCGCCGGCATGGCCGAACCAGGTCCAGTCGCCGCTGCCGCCCGAGATGGTGCCGAGGCCGTAATGCCGGCCGAGCCCGCTCTCCTCGTCGCTCCAGAGCCGCCGGCTCATCTCGCGGCGCGAGAGGGCCGAAAGGATACTGCGCTCGGCCTTGGGTGCGAGCTGGGCGAAGAAGCTTGCGACGTCGGCGGCGGTCGCGACGAAGCCGGCGGCCGAGGTCATCGCTTCGCCGGGATTGTCACCGGGAACGACGATGCGGTGGCCGAGCGGCACCTTGCCGCTATGGCCCTTCGCCATCGGGCCGGACCAGAGCGTGATGTCGGGCATGGTCTCGGCGAGACCGACGCCGGCCACGACCTCGCGCGCGATCCAGTCGGCATAGCTCTCGCCGGTCGCGGCCTCGATGACGAGGCCGAGCAAAGCGTAGCCGTAATTGGAGTATTTGAAGCGCTGCGAAGCCGGCAGGATCGGCGGTTTCGCCAGTTCCGCGACGATCCCGGCGCGGTCGGGATTGGGCCTGCGGTCGACGAAATAGCCGGCGTCGACGCCGTCGCGGACGAGACCGGCGCTGTGCGACAGCACTTGTGCGAGGGTGGCGGCGGCCGCGTCGGGGTGCAGGCCTTTCACATGGCGGCCGACGGGGTCGTCGAGCCTGAGCCGGCCGGCCTCGACCAGCTTCAGGATGCCGGCGGCGGTGAAGCTCTTGGAATGTGAGGCGACGCGGAAGCCGTGGCGCGGCGTCAGCGCCTCGCCGGTGGCGAGATCGGCTTGGCCGAAGGCCGCTTCGAGCACGACCTCGCCGCCGCTCGTCACCGCGATCGCGCAGCCCGGCTGGTCGTGATGGTGCAGTTGGAACGCGAGCCAACTGCCGATGTAGTCAAGGGCGGGCGGAAGCCAGGGCGTCATGATGCGGATCCGGGACCGGCGAGAGAGGCCTCAGCATGGCACGCCGAAAGCCGCAGCGTCAGGCGTCGCCGGCGGCGAGCGGGCATGCGGGCACGGCACGGTGAACCGGCCTTGCGGCTTGCCCTTGCCGGGTGAGCGTGGCATCCGTCCGGCCAACCGAAAAGGATCGACACCGTGGACAAGAAAGAACTCGCCAAGCTCGAAGCCTATCTGCGCCGCACCTTCGCCAATCATGGCATCAGCGTCCGCGCCCGGATGAAGAAGACCGATTCGGCCGAGGTCTATCTCGCCGACGAGTTCATCGGCATCATCCATGTCGACGACGAGGACGGCGACCGCTCATTCAATTTCACCATGGCGATCCTCGACGTCGATCTCGACGACTGAGGGGATTTCGCGAGGGCGGCCGTCTGACGCGACCGCCTGCGCTTCCGGTGCTCACGGACAGATGTCCGCTCCGGTTCTCGACGGCCACGCCAGTCGGCTCGCCCTGGCGAAATGCCCGGAGCGGACCTGGCCTCAGCGGATCATGCGGTCGATGGTGCGGCGGACGCCGCCGATCATCAGCTCCCAGTCGGCGATGATCGTGCGCGGGAAGCGGATGTTCACGTCCGTGCCGCGATGGCGGAAGGTGACGCGGCAGAGCTCGTCGAGGGCCGGCGCGGCCGCGGTTTCGAGCGGGCAGCGCGCCGCGAAGCCGCGCCCGTCCGGCACGGAAACGTAGAGTTCGTCGCTCTCATAGGGCGAACCCTTGCGGAAGCTGCGCACGACGAGACCGCCGGGATTGGACCAGACGGTCGGCGTCAGGAAGCGGGCATAGGTCGCAAGCTGCGTCGCCGGCTCGTTGACCTTGTCGGGCGGGCTCAGCGTCACCAGCAGGCGCGAGCGGTTCTGGGCCGGACCGAGCGAGGGCCAGTCGAGCCGCAGCCGCGTCATGCCGACGAGCCGGACCTGGTCGTCGGCCTCGGCGCCGGTCAGCTCCTGCGGCACGATCAGCGCGACGTCGCCGACGCGCGCGGCCTGATGGCCGGGCTCGGCCTCGCCGCGGCCATGGACGGCATAGAGGCCTGCGCCCGTCGCAGCCGCGCCGAGCAGCAGGATGGCGAAGGCGGCGGCGGCGAGCGCGCCGTCGGCACGCGGCAGGGCCGGCGCCGGCCGCTTCAGACGTGCCCGGATCAGCCCGGCTATGTCGGCCGCCAACGCGCCTTCGGCGATCGGTTGGGCGGGCTCTGGCGAAACGGTGGCGGTCACGGCTGCAGGCCTTCAGGAAAGACCTCGCCAGTGAAGCAGAGCGCTCTTAACGGCGCGTAAACCATGTCGGGCCGGCTGCTGTACCGCAGGCGGGGCGGATTAACCAATGGTTAAGTCTTTCCTTCACAATTCGTAAACCATTCGGCAGGGTCTGAGGCGTCGCTTTGCCGGAGTTGCGTGCCCCGTGTCGATTTCGCCCGCCGCCCAGGAGGCCCTGCAAGCGCTGGTCCTCGGCTTCGCCTTCGCCGGCCTGCTCGCCAGCGCCTTCGAATTGTTCACGACGCGTCGTGCCGATTTCAAGCTGTTGGAAGCTGGCGGGCTCAGGGCCGTCGCGAGCGTGCCGGTGATCGTGTTCAGCGCGCCTTTCCTGATCCTGCGCAACATCGTGCGCGGACGCCAGGCCGAGGGTCGACCCTTCATGTTCGTGATGCTGGCGAGCGTGATCGCCTCGCTCTGGAGCCTGGCGTCGGGCCGGGTCGTGCTCGACCTGCTGCACATGCTCGGCGCGGCTTGACGCGGATAGCCTGCGCCCGGCACTCCTGACCGCAACGATCAGGAGGAGACGCCCGATGCCGCTCTATTCGCTCGACGGGACCGCGCCGCAGACGCCGCCGGACGGCCAGTGGTGGCTGGCGCCCGATGCCCATCTGATCGGCCGCATCCGGATCGCGGCCGGCGTCGGCATCTGGTTCGGCGCGGTGATGCGCGGCGACAACGAATGGATCGAGATCGGCGAGGGCAGCAACATCCAGGAAGGCTGTGTGTTGCACACCGACATGGGCTTCCCGCTCGTGGTCGGGGCCGGCTGCACGATCGGCCACCGCGCCATCCTGCATGGCTGCGTCATCGGCGAAAACAGCCTGGTCGGGATGGGTGCGACGGTGCTGAACGGCGCCAAGATCGGGCGCAACAGCCTGGTCGGCGCCAATGCGCTGGTCACCGAGGGCAAGGAATTCCCCGACAATTCGTTGATCGTGGGATCGCCGGCGCGCGCCATCCGCACGCTCGACGACAAGGCGGCGGCCGGCATCACGGCTTCGGCGCAGGGTTATGTCGCGCGCTGGAAGCTGTTCGCCGCGGGCCTGAAGCGGCTCGACTGAAAACGAGGCGGGCCGGCCCCTGGGGAAGGGGACCGGCCCTATGGCGAAACCCGGCCTGGGGACGGGTGGGGTGGGGACGTGACCAGGTCTCGCCTTTGGGTCGGAGCTTCGCGTCGCGTCGCCGCTCCGCGTCGTCTCCAAGAGCTCGCCTCGGCCGGTCACGTCCGGCGGCCGCGGCGGTGTTCGATCGATCTCAGCGCTGCAGCGAGGCGACGGTCGGCGTCTGTGCGCCGCCGAGCGAGGTCCAGCCGGTCTGGTACTGCGACTCGCGCTTGACGTAGACATAGCCGGTCTGGCCCCAGGGCAGGACGGCGTTGCGCTTGTTGTCGAGGATGTAGTCGCCGCGGTCGGTGCGGATCATCAGCACGGCGTGGCCGGCGTTCTCCTCGTCGATCACGACCGTCATCAGCATGGCGCGGCGCGGGATGCCGGCTTCGGCCAGGCGCTTGCGCTTCAGCAGCGCATAGTCCTCGCAGTCGCCCTTGCCGTCATCGGGGATGTCCCAGTGATCGACGACGCCCCAATGATCCTGATCGGTGACCGGCTCGATCTCGCGGTTGACCTTGTTGTTCAGCGCGACGATCGTCTTCCAGAGCTTCGGCGTCATCTCGACCCGGTCAGGCTCGCTGGTGTCGACCCGGCATTCCAACGGCACGCGCCGGCAGAAGTCGCTCCAGGCATAGGGCGCCCTCGCGTCACCGGACGCGGTGATCGGTGCGCTGGCGACTGGAATGCCGCCATTCGACTGGGCGCTGGCCTGCGGCGCGGCGAAAGCGACCATGATGGCGGCCATGGCCGGAGCGATGATTTTCTTGGTGTGTGACTGCATGACGTCCCCTTTCTTGTCCCTGGGGAGACCATGCGCGGCGCAAATGGATGTCTCTTGAAGTCAATACGAGCAATTTTATGTATTCGGCTTCCTGACAATCGGTTCATCTAACAGGATAAACTATCGGAGAATCGGGCTTTAAGAATTCTCAGCGCTGCCTTCAGAGCTCGTTAACCCAGGATGCTGAGAGGCGATTCACCAATTGGGCCCGAGCGGCCTTGCCCGTCGAAGCCGACGCGCGGCGCAGGCCGTGGCAGCGCCGGTCGATCCATCGGAATTGGTTTGGAACCATGCGGCGCCGCCGCCGCCCGCGCGCGGGTCAGAGCTCGAGATTCTCGTCGAGCAGGTCCGCCGAGAGCGGGAAGCGGAATTCGGCGGCGAAGCCGCCGTCGAAGCGGCGTACGATCTTGGCCGCCGTCGCGCCGATCTTGACCGGCGTACCCATCGGCAGGTCGAGATCGGTCGAGAACGCCGCGCCCGAGAGCGAAATGTCGATGACGCGCACGACATGCTCCATGCCGTCGTCGAGCGTCAGCACCGAGCGCGGATTGCGCGGCACGATGCGCTCGTGGCGACGATCCTCGGGCAGGCCGAGTTCGTCGCGGTTGGCGAGCCAGGTCAGTTGGGCGGTGAATTTCTCACGCTTGCGGCTGGTCGCGGTGATCGTCATCGCGAAGCCTTCCATCGTCGAACGCACGGCGACGCCCTCGATGCGGCCGAGATGTTCGAGATAGACGATGACGCGGTCGCCGGGATTGGCCTTGGCCGGGGCGGCGAGATGCAGGCCGCCGGGCGAGATGTCGATCGTCTGGCAGGGATACTCCATGCGGTTGGGCAGCATGTAGCGGCCGAGCAGTACCACCTTCATACGGTAGTGCCGCCTGCGCTCGGCAGGGCGGATAGCCGTTCGGGGCGTTTGCAGCGCGCTCAGCATCGAGGATCAGCCTGATTTGTGCCGATCCTAGGAGTCGCCTGGTTAACGCTTGGTTAGATTTTCAGGTCCGCCCGCCCGGAAGCACCATGAATTTGGGCGGGCCGTTCCGCGTCGCGGGCGGCGGCGGACGCTGGGCCGGCGTCGCCGGCCAGAGCATGCGCAGCGAAATCATGCGCATGGTGTCGAGCTGATCGAGACCGAGCCAGTCGGGCGCGCTCGCGGGCGAGAGCGCGCCGAGCACACGGGCATGGGTGCGGCCGCGATAGCGCAGCGGCAGCAGAAGCAACTCGAGATAGATCGGCGTGCCGTTGAGCGTCTCGCCGGCAAGCCCGGCGACGGCGCCGGCGGTCTCGTCCATCACGGTCTGGACGAGGCGGCGCACGTCGCCCTGCGATTCGACGTCGGGCCAGATCGCGGTGAAGGCGCGACCGCGCAATTCGCTGCCGATCAGGGCGCAGAGCCGGGTGCCGGCGAGCCGGAAGATCGGGCCGATCGGCTCGTTCTCCAGCACGAAGGTGTCGGCCAGCGCATGGCGCAGCGCGCCGGGCTCGATCTCGCCGCGCTCGGGAGCGGCGCGCTCGCCACGCAACGCGTCCCAATACTCGTAGACCAGCCGCGTGCTCGTGTTCTTCATGGCGTTGCGTCCCATCCTGCCCGTCGTCCGCTTCCGGCACGATCCCTGTGCCGCGATGGGTCAGGAGCGTGCGGGGAGGAGACGTCGCGGTCCTCTCAGGAATAAGGACGCAGTCGGCATGCCGTCTTGCCATGGCTGACGAAGCGGAGAAGGGTGCCGGATCGGTTAAGGTTAACCAATGCTTGCCATTGTGGATAACTGCTTAAAATGCATGATAAATCATCGAGATCATCGCGTTTTCGGCCAAGGCAGCCAGCGCCGCGGCCGAAGGGGCCGTGGCGGCGCCGGCGCCAGGAACTCGCCGGCAGCGGTCACGACGGGGAAGAGGGGAGAGCCTCAAGCTCTCCCCTTTTCCGTCGGGGCCGCCATCGCGGCGCTTTCCTTCCTTCGAAAGCCCTTCCGCTTGCGCCGCGCCGCGGCATCGGCAAGGGTTGCGCGACATGCCAAGCACACCCGACGCGCCCGAGCGCGCTCCCGGCCGCGAGCCGATCCTGAACTTGCCCGCTCCGGTCGTCTGGCTGATCGCGGTCCTCGTCCTGATCCATGTCGTGCGCGAGTTCCTGTCGCCCTATGATGACTACGTCGTCGTCTCCTGGCTTGCCTTCATCCCGGCTCGATTGACGCTGTGGCTCGCTCCGGACCGGCTCGACGAGGTCATCGCCGGGCTCGGGCAGTCGCAGCTCGGCCAGGATCTCGGCGACCGGATCGCGCTCGCGCGGCTGATGCTGGCCGATGGCGGCCCGCGGTTGTGGAACCTCGTCACCTACGGGCTGCTGCACGGCTCCTGGACTCATCTGATCTCGAACCTGATCTGGCTCGCCGCCTTCGGCAGCCCGGTCGCGCGCCGGCTCGGCACGGCGCGCTTCCTCAACCTGATGGGGCTCGCGACGATCGGCGGGGCCCTGCTGCACTGGTGGTCGCGCGAGCTCGACGTGCTGCCGCTGGTCGGCGCCTCGGCCGCGATCGCCGGCGCCACGGCGGCTGCGGCGCGCTTCGTCTTCGCGCCGGGCCTGCGTTTCGGCGCGCTCGGCGACGACGCCGTGGTCAGGGCCATTCCGGCGGAAAGCTTTGTCGGGATCTGGCGCAACTCGCGGGCGCTGATCTTCATCGCGATCTGGTTCGCGACCAACATCCTGTTCGGCTCGGGGCTGGTGCCGATCTTCGGCGAGGAGACCAGCATCGCCTGGGAGGCCCATATCGGCGGCTTCGTCGTCGGACTGCTTCTGTTCCCGCTGTTCGACCGCGGCGCGCGTCGGAGCTGAGCGCGTCGCGCGGCAGACGGCGGACTGGCCCCCATTGGTCGACTTGCTTGCGCCGAACTCTTCCCTCACACTCTCCTGCATTCGAACGACCTTGGACTGCCGCTGTCGGCATGAGTCGTCGGCGGCGGGCTGAGGCCAGGCAGCCCGTGCGTCGGTCAACGGCGCCGTGTCCAAGGAGGATTTCCATGAACGTTTCGCAGCTTCTCGGCGACAAGGGGCACGACGTCGTCTCGGTGCAGCCGCATCGGACGCTCGCGGAAGCGATCAAGACACTGAGCGAGAAGCGCATCGGCGCGGTGGTCGTGACCGGCGCGGATGGCGCGCTCGTCGGCATCCTGTCCGAGCGCGACATCATCCGCGCGCTGGGCAAGGACAGCGGCGCTGCGCTGGAGAGCCCGGTCTCGCGGGCGATGACCGCCAAGGTCGTGACCTGCCGGCCGCAGACCAGCGTCGACGAGCTGATGGAGATCATGACGTCGGGCCGTTTCCGGCATGTCCCGGTGGTCGAGAACGGTCGCATCGCCGGCATCGTCTCGATCGGCGACGTGGTGAAGTACCGGGTCGCCGAGATCGAGGCGGAAGGGCGGGCCATGCGCGATTACATCGCGATGGCTTGACGGCCGCCTGCGAACGCAACGCGCCGGGCATCTGACGCGACTCTCTGCGCTTCCGATGCTCACGGAAAGATGTCAGCTGCGCGCCGGTCCTCGAACGCCGCGCCAGATACCTCGTGCCGACGTGTTCTCGGATAACCGTCGCGTCGAGCAAATTTTTCAGCCGGCTCCGACGCTTGTGGTCGCGACCAGCGCGGCGATCTCGTCGAGGGCGCGTTCGGTCGCGGCGCGGCCGAGATCGATCGTCTCCTCGGCGCGGTGGAAGTCGAAGAGCCCGACGCGGCCGAGCCGCGGCCCGATCATGACGTCGGGCGGATCGCCAGCGAGGCGCGAGCGCGAAATCCGGTCCTGCGTGATGTTGAAGGCGTCGACCATGACACCGGCGAGGCCGGGCCTCGCCGACCGCTCGCGCCCGACCAGTCCGCGCACGCGCTTGGCTGCGCCGGTGATGCCGCCGAGCCAGCGCGAAGTCGGGCGGATGTCGAGCTCCGGCAGCGGCTCGGGATCGGGCTCGGCCGGATGGCTCTGGATCGTGGTGCCGCGGCCGGCGAGATCGCTGTTCAGGTTGACGCAGATGACGATGTCGGCGCCCATCGCCCGGCAGGCGGTGACCGGCACGGGATTGACCAGCGCGCCGTCCATCAGCCAGCGCCCGCCGAGCCTGACCGGGTCGAACACGCCGGGCAGGGCATAGGAGGCCCGCAGCGCCTCGACAATCGCGCCATGCGTCAGCCAGATCTCGTGGCCGGTGCCGAGTTCGGTCGCGATCGCGACGAAGCGCAGCGGCAGATCCTCGATCCGCAGATCGGCGAGATCGCGCTCCAGCAGGCGCTTGAGGCGGCCGCCGGCGATCAGCCCGGCACCGCCGATATGGAAATCCATCAGGCCGACGACGCGGCGCTTGGTCAGGCCCGCGGCGAATTCGGTGAGTTCGGACAGCTTGCCGGCGGAAAAGCAGCCGCCGACGACCGCGCCGATCGAGGTTCCGGCGATGACGTCGGGTCCATAGCCGGCCTCGGTCAACGCCTGCAGCACGCCGATATGGGCCCAGCCGCGGGCCGCGCCGCCGCCGAGCGCCAGTCCGATGCGGGGACTGCGATGCCGCTTCGGCATGGTCGTCATGTCGTTCATCGCGGCTCCGTCTCCGCCCAATCAAATGCGTATCCGCAGTCCTTCGCGGGTCCAGTCAGGATGACGCGGCCGGGATGAGCGGTTCGTGAATCATGCAGGTTCGCGCGCCGCGATATCGCGGGCATCCGACGCGAAGATGAAAGCCTGATGAAGGCATCGCCCATGCTGCGGACGCAGAGGCCTATGCGCTGGTGAAGGCGAGCGGCTCGCCGGCATCCTGGCGCAGGGGCTGGACCCTGTAGAAGCAGGAGCGGCGATGGGTGTGGCAGCAGCCGCCGTCGCCGGCGACGTCGACCTTGATCCAGAGCGCGTCCTGATCGCAGTCGACCCGCATCTCGACGATGGTCTGGACCTGTCCGGAGGTGGCGCCCTTGTGCCAGAGCTGCTGGCGCGAGCGCGACCAGTACCAGGCCTCGCCGGTCTCGATCGAGCGCTGCAGCGCCTCGGCGTTCATGTGAGCGACCATCAGCAGCTCGCCGCTCGCGGCATCCGTCGTGACGCAGGTGACGAGACCGGCTGAGTCGAAGCGGGGGCTCAGTACCGTACCCTCCTCGAGCGCGGTCTTGTCCGGGGCGGTGGGGAAAGGGGACATCGCGAAGCTCCGAAACGACGAAGGACGCGTCGCCGGGACGCGTCCTTAAATCAAGCGGCCATCGAAGACCACGTCTCCTGGCTCAGAGCCCCGGCGACTTGACCATGGTGAAGAAACGCACCTGCTCGGCCGGGTCCTTGAAGACGCCGGTGTACTGCGTCGTCATGGTCGAGGAGCCCTGCTTCTGCACACCGCGCATCGACATGCACATGTGCTCGGCCTCGACCAGCACGGCGACGCCGCGGGGCTTCAGCACCGTGTCGATGACCTGCGCGATCTGCGCCGTCATCGTCTCCTGCGTCTGCAGGCGGCGGGCATAGACGTCGACGATGCGGGCGAGCTTCGACAGGCCGACCACGCCCTTGGACGGGTAGTAGCCGATATGGGCCTTGCCGACGAAGGGCACCATGTGATGCTCGCAATGCGAATAGAACGGGATGTCGCGAACCAGGACCATATCCCGGTAGCCCTCGACCTCCTCGAAGACGCGGTCGAGGATGTCGGCGGCATCCTCGTCATACCCCTTGTAGAATTCCTTGTAGGCTTTCGCGACGCGCCGCGGCGTGTCCCCGAGCCCTTCGCGCGAGGGGTCGTCGCCCGCCCAGAGGATGAGCGTGCGGACGGCCTCCTCGGCCTGTTCCTGCGTCGGCTGCTTGATCAGAAACTTGTCTGCGGAGGGGGCGAGCGCCCGCTCGACGGACAAGGACTTAACCACAGGGTTCATGTGGCGCCTCCCGTTGTGATGGATGCTCTACGCTGCCGATCGGCGAACGGACCATGCGGCGAAGAGCGCTGCGACAAGTTTCTCCAGACGGCGGCCGGGCCCTCCCGTGCGCCTGCGATCCATCCTATATTAGGGCGGTACGCCGGCCGCACCAGACCCGGCGGAGATCAACACATGCTGACCGAAATCTACAACAAGCGGATCCTGGAACTCGCTGCCGATATCCCGCTGCTGGAGCGCCTGCCGATGCCCGACGCCACCGCCCGGGCGCATTCGCGACTTTGCGGCTCGACCGTGACAGTCGATGTCAGCATGGAGGGCGACGTGGTCACGGGCTTCGGCCATGACGTCAAGGCCTGCGCGCTCGGACAGGCCTCGTCCTCGATCATGGCTCGTCACGTCGTCGGCTCGACTGCCGACGAGTTGCGCCGCATCCGCGAGCAGGCCCGCGCCATCCTGAAGGACAACGCCGAGCCGCCGGAGGGCAAATGGAGCGACCTGTCGGTGCTCGTGCCGGTGCGCGACTACAAGGCGCGCCACGCCTCGACCATGCTGACCTTCGATGCCGTCGTCGACGCCGTCAACCAGATCGAAGCGCGCCGGCAGCAGGCGGCCGAGTAGTCTCGCGCCTCAGCTCAGCCCGAACGCTTTCCTGATCTCGGGACGTGTCTCGTCGAAGCGGACGCGGAAGGCGCGCTCGGCCAGCAGGGCCTTGGCGACGGCGCGGCCGACCTTGTCTCCGGCGGTCAGGTCGGAGGGGTAGTGAAAACCGCAGACCAGGCGGCTCTCGTCATAGCTCTTGACCCGCTCCTCGAATTTCGCGGCGAATTCCGGCACGGCCTCCGATAGCAGCTCGGCGTAGAGCGCCGCGGTCGCGGCATGGCCGGAAGGGAAGGAGGTGCCATCGGGGCGCCCGCCCGGGCAGGGCTTGATCCTGACCTTGTTCCAGACCGTGAACGGCCTCTGGCGGCTGGTCAGGCGGCGCACGCCGAGCAGGACGATGCTAGCCTCGACCTGCGCCTCCTTGAACAGCAGCCGCATCTCGCGATGGGTCGCGTCGACATAGTTGTGGCCGATGCCTTCGAGGAAGCGGGTGAGGGTCTGGTACTGGTCGGCGATCGCCGCCTTCTCGCGCTCGGGCGTGCGCGTCGAGGAGATCTGCAGCACGCGGTCGAACTCGGCCTTGTTCTCCGGCGAGTTCTGCGCCGGCGGCAAGCCGATGATCTTGGCGACGTCGATCTTTCCCGGATCGAGCCAGATCAGATAAGCACGCTGCTGGGCTGCCGCGGGCATGGCGAGACCGAGCCCGAGCGACAGGCCGAGGCCGGCTGCGAGGTGAGGAAGGCGGACAGCGCGAATCATGTGGCGTCGTCTTGAGACATGCGGGACCAGGGGACGGATTAGACCAAGTGACGGATTACCGGAAACCGCCGACGCCGCCAACGTCGCATGTGCATGCTGAACAAAGGCTTGCAGCCGGTCGGTCCGCCTTCGGCCGCCTGCCGCGCCGTGCCGCGCACGGGCTGATCCGGGGCTACCAACTCAGCCTGTCGATGCTGGTCGGGCGGCAATGCCGGCACTGGCCGAGTTGCTCGGCCTATACCGACGAGGCGATCCAGCGCCACGGGCTCTGGCGCGGCGGCTGGGTGGGCTTCGCCCGGATCTGCCGCTGCAACCCCTACGGCACCAGCGGCATCGATCTGGTCTGCGAGGAATTGCCGCCGGGCGCGGCGTGGTATAGGCCGTGGTCCTATGGCCGCTGGCGCGGGACAAACGCGCCTCCCTGACGGGACTTTCCCGACAGGACCTTTGGGCTTTCGATTCCGACGCGCAACCGGCTGCGGGCGACGGGACGACGACACCGCATCCGCAGCCGGCCTTGACTTACGGGGTTCGTATCCCCGAGTGAGCAGGAGCGCGATCGATGACGATCTCCCTGACATTCCCCGACGGCGCCAAGCGCGAATTCCCGGCCGGCATCACCGGCAAGGCGATCGCCGGCGGCATCTCCCCCTCTCTGCTGAAACGCACCGTCGCGATGGTGCTCGACGGCACGATCGTCGATCTCGGCGATCCGATCGAGACGGACTCGAAGATCGAGTTCCTGACCCGCGACGACCCGCGTGCGCTCGAGCTGATCCGGCACGATTGCGCCCATGTCCTCGCCGAAGCGGTGCAGGAACTCTATCCCGGCACGCAGGTGACGATCGGCCCGGTGATCGAGGGCGGCTTCTTCTACGATTTCGCCCGCAACGAGCCGTTCACGCCCGAGGATTTCGCGCCGATCGAGAAGAAGATGCGCGAGATCGTCGGGCGCGACGCGCCCTTCACCAAGGAGGAGTGGAGTCGGGACAAGGCCAAAGCCTTCTTCCGCGACAAGGGCGAGGCCTACAAGGTCGAGCTCGTCGACGCGATCCCGGCCGACCAGACGTTGAAGATGTACGCGCAAGGCGACTGGATCGACCTCTGCCGCGGCCCGCACATGACCTCGGTCGGCAAGGTCGGCACCGCCTTCAAGCTGATGAAGGTCGCCGGCGCCTATTGGCGCGGCGACAGCAACAACGCCATGCTGACGCGTATCTACGGCACCGCCTTCGCGAAGCAGGAAGAGCTCGACGCACATCTCAAGCAGATCGAGGAGGCGGAGAAGCGCGACCATCGCAAGCTCGGCCGCGAGATGAACCTGTTCCACTTCCAGGAGGAGGGGCCGGGCGTCGTGTTCTGGCACTCCAAGGGCTGGCGGCTGTTCCAGGAGATCCTGAGCTACATGCGCCGGCGGCTGGCGGCCGATTACGAGGAGGTCAACGCGCCACAGGTGCTCGACAAGTCGCTCTGGGAGACCTCCGGCCATTGGGGCTGGTACCAGGACAACATGTTCGCGGTGAAATCCGCGAGCGCGTTCGAGAACCCCAACGACGCGACCAAGGACCAGAAGGTCTTCGCGCTCAAGCCGATGAACTGCCCGGGCCATGTCCAGATCTTCAAGCACGGGTTGAAGAGCTATCGCGACCTGCCGATCCGGCTCGCCGAATTCGGCAATGTCCACCGCTACGAGCCGTCCGGCGCGCTGCACGGGCTGATGCGGGTGCGCGGTTTCACCCAGGACGACGCGCACATCTTCTGCGCCGAGGAGCATCTCGCCGCCGAGTGCCTGAAGATCAACGAGCTGATCCTGTCGGTCTATGCCGATTTCGGCTTCACCGACGACCTCGTCATCAAGCTTTCGACGCGGCCGGAGAAGCGCGTCGGCACGGACGCGATGTGGGACCATGCCGAAGAGGTGATGTCCGGCGTCTTGGAGCAGATCCGGACCGAATCCGACGGCACGATCAAGACCGAGATCAATCCGGGTGAGGGCGCCTTCTACGGGCCGAAGTTCGAATATGTGCTGCGCGACGCGATCGGCCGCGACTGGCAATGCGGCACGACGCAGGTCGACTTCAACCTGCCGGAGCGCTTCGGCGCCTTCTATATCGGCTCGGACGGCGAGAAGAAGACGCCGAGCATGGTCCATCGCGCGATCTGCGGCTCGCTGGAGCGCTTCACCGGAATCCTGATCGAGAATTTCGCCGGCCATTTCCCGCTCTGGCTCGCGCCGGAGCAGATCCTGGTCTGCCCGATCACGTCGGAGGCCGATTCCTACGCCGAGGACGTCACCATGGCCTGCCTCTCGGCGGGACTTCGGGCGCGCGCCGACCGGCGCAACGAGAAGATCAGCTACAAGGTGCGCGAGCACTCGCTGGCCAAGGTCCCGGTGATCCTGGCGGTCGGCAAGCGCGAGGCTGAAGAGAAAACGGTGACGATCCGCCGGCTCGGCAGCCAGGCGCAGACGGTGATGACGCTGTCGGAAATGCTGGCGGCGCTGACCGAAGAGGCGACGCCGCCGGACGTGAAGCGGGTCAAGGCGGCGCGCGCGGCGGCTTGATCGCGGTGCCCTTCTTCAGCCCTCATCCTGAGGAGCCGCGAAGCGGCGTCTCGAAGGATGCTCCAGAGGGTTCCAGAGCCTCCTGGAGCATCCTTCGAGACGCGCCCGCGGCGCTCCTCAGGATGAGGGCTGAGGGGGGCGGGCTCGCCAATTCCCGCTCCTTCATGCCAGATTGCCGACCATGCTGACCGGCTCCTATCGCAAGCGCCTCGACACCGATCTCGTCCGCTGGGTCGGGGAGGGGCTGCTCTCTGCCGACAGCGCGGCCGCGATTCGGCGCTCCATCGCCAAGGACGGTGGCTTCAGGCTGCCGGCCCTGCTCGGGATGTTCGGCGGGCTCTTGATCGCCTCCAGCGTCGCGGCTTTCGTCGCGGCGAACTGGGAGGAGATGCCGCGGCTGGTCAAGCTCGGCATGATCCTGGTCAGCCTCGCGGTCGCGCTCGGCCTCGCCGCGCGGCTGCAATCCCGCGGCTCGACGCTCGGAGCCGACGCCGCCTCGACCTGCGGCACGCTGATCTTCGGTGCCGGCATCGCGCTGATCGGGCAGATGTACCATCTGCCCTCGGACTGGCCGGCCGGCGCGCAGCTCGTCGCGATCGGCGCGCTCACCGTCGCGCTGTTGCAGCGCTCGAACGGGGCGCTGATCGTCGCCCTCGTCACCATCGCCATATGGAGCGGCGGACGCTGGGCTGAGAGCCGCGGCGCGGCCCATCTGCCGTTCTTCCTGCTCTATCTGCCGGCGCTCTGGCTCGCGCTCGGACGGACCAACCGCTTCGTCCATCATGTCGCGGTGCTGGCGCTGGCGATGTGGTTCGCGCTGCTGCCGGGCGACTGGATCAATGGCCGCTTCGATTACGGCCTGCTCGCCTATGGGCTCGGGCTCGCGGTCGTCTATGTCGCGATCGGGGCCATCGTGCTCGATCGCGGCGGCCCGCCGCTCCTGACCTGCTGTCTGCCCTGGGGGCTGATCGGGTTGATGGCGGTGCTCGACATCGAACTGATCCGCATCCTCGACGCCTCCGAATCGAAGGCCGGCAGCGCGACCTGGCTGAACTATCTCGCCTATGGCCTCGCCGTGCCGGCGATCGGCGCGCTCGTCCTGCTGGCGCGGGAGCGGCGTTTCGCGCTGCCTCTGGCGGCGGCGCTCGCGATGTCGCTGATCGTACCGCTGGTGTTCTGGAGTGGCGGCGCGGTCGCACTGCCGGGCAAGGCCGCGGTCGCCGCGCTGATCCTCGTCATCGCGATCGCGCTCGTGATCGCCGGTGTTGCCGGCGGGGTCCGGCGCATCATGCTGGCGGGGTCCGGCCTGTTCGGCCTCGCGATCCTGATCCTGCTCTGGCAGACGATCGGGACGCTGCTCGACCAGTCGCTGTTCTTCCTGGTCGCCGGCGGCGTGCTGCTGGCGCTGGCGAGCGGGGCGCGCAAGCTCTTCGCCAGACTCAGCCCGCCGGCGGAGGCCGCGTGATGGGCGTCGCATCGCTCGACGGCCTGATCGCCCGCGTGCCGCTGCTGTGGCGGACGCTGCTGGCGATTCTGGTCCTGTGCGGAGCCCTGCTGGCGCTGGTCGAGAGCCGGGCGAGCATCCTGCGCAACGGTACGGAGGTCCGGCTTCGGACGGTTCCGGTCGATCCGCGCGACCTGTTCCGCGGCGACTATGTCGTGCTCGGCTACGAGATCGGCACGATCGATCGCGACAAGCTCGCGGGCGAAAAGAGTTTCGCGCGTGGCGAGGCGGTCTTCGTGCGTGTCCAGCCGGCCGCCGAAGGCTTTGCCCGTGTGGCCGGCGTGGCGCGGACCCGGCCTGCCGCGAGCGCGGGGGAGACCGTCCTCGCGGGGCGGGTCACCGCCACGAATGCCTGTGCGGTCAACGAAGCCGGCGTCGTTGACTGTGCGCGCGAGCGTGCGGCCTTACGGGTGGTCTACGGCATCGAGAGCTATTTCGTGCCGCAGGGCTCTGGCCGCGCGATCGAGCGGACGGAGCGCGCCCGGATAGAGGTCGTGGCCGCCGTCTCGGCCTCGGGGGAGGCTGCGATCAAGCGGCTGCTGATCGATGGCAAGGTCGTCCACGCCGAGCCGCCATATTAGACGACACGCTTTCGCCGCAACCCGGCGCTTCATTCCGCGTTAACCTTCGGCAGGCATCTCAGAAGGGTTGGCCTCGCCACGCGGTCATGGCCGACACGGGGTTGTGAACGCGGACGGGGCTGTGCGGCGCCTCCACATCTGCTAGATGAACGCTAGATGAACGGATCAGTCGTCTTCCGTTCATCTTCGCGGCCAGGCGAGAGGCCGCTTCCGGGAGAGACAAGTGTCGAACGGATCGACGATCTGGCAATTTCTAGCCCTCGGGAGGGCAGGCGACGGGACCAAGCGTCTCGTCGCGCCGTCGCGCGACGCCAGGATCGACGTCATCCGCGGCATCGCGCTGGCGATCATCTTCATCAATCACATGCCGGGAAACCTCGTCGCCGCCTGGATGCCGCATAATTACGGTTTTTCCGATGCGGCCGACGTTTTCGTGTTCCTGGCCGGCGTCTCGGCGACGCTGGCCTATGGCTCGCTGATCGAGAAGCGCGGCGTCGGCTTCGGCGTGCTGAAGCTCGGCGGCCGACTCTGGACGCTCTACATCGCCCATGTCGCGGTTTTCCTGATCGTCTGCGGCATCGTGGCTGCGGCCGTGACGCGGACGCAAAACCCGCTCTACATCGAGATGATCAACATCCAGCCGATCTTCAGCGACACGCAGACGGCCCTGGTCGATGCGCTGACGTTGCTCTACCAGCCGAATTATCTCGACATCCTGCCGCTCTACATCGCGTTGCTGGCCTGTTTTCCGCTGGTCTATGTCGCGGTCAGGGTGAGCCCGCTCGCCAGCCTCGCGCTTTCGCTGGCGCTCTGGCAGGGGGCGCTTGCGCTCGGCCTGAACCTGCCGAATTCGGGCTCTTCCGGGTGGTTCTTCAATCCCTTTGCCTGGCAGGTCGTGTTCGTGCTCGGCGTCTGCGCCGGGCGGGCGGCGCAGCTCGGCATCGCGATGCCGCGCCTCGTCGTGCTCGACATCCTCGCCGTCGCCTTCCTCGTCTTCGCCGGAGTCGCCAAGGTCTCGACCGGCAACCCGTTCGGGCTCGCCATGCTGAACGACTGGATCGACACGATCCAGCTCGGCAGCGACAAGACCAACCTCGCCTGGCTGCGCTTGGCGCATCTCGCTGCGCTGGCCTGGCTCGCGGTCCGCTGGCTCCCGGCCGGTGCGGCACTGCTCAAGGTCCCTGGCCTTGATCTGGCGGCGGCGATGGGGCGGCATTCGCTGGAGGTGTTCTGCGTCGGGATCGTGTTCTCGATCGTCGGGCAGATCGTCCTGGCCGAGACCGCCTTCGATCCGGCTGTGCAGTTGCTCGTTTGCGGGATCGGCGTTACGATGCTGGCAGGGCTAGGGAATTTTCTCTCTTGGTATCGTTCGACCACGCTCCGCCGTGCGCCCGAGGCGCAAGGTCCCGCGCTGCGCGCGCCGGCCTCGCACTCCTGACGGCATGGCTGTTGTCGACCGGCGGCGCGTCCGCCGGCCCGATGACGCTCGGTGCCACAGGCGACATGCGCTGCCGCTACGGGGCAGCCCAACAACCCTTCCAGCCCGCGCTCGAAACGGCGCGCAAGACGATGCGCGAGACCGGCTCGCTGACGCTGGTCGCGCTCGGCTCCTCGACCACGGCCGGGGCCGGCGCCAGCACCGAGGACAAGAGCTACCCGGCGGTGCTGGAGGCCGAGCTGAAGCGTCGCCTGCCGGACATCGAGGTGAAGGTCCTGAACAAGGGCGTCGGCGGCCAGTCGGCCTATGACATGCTCAAGCGCATGGAGAGCGACGTCGTCGAGGCCAAGCCCGCGATCGTGATATGGCAGACCGTCGTCAACGACGCGATCCGCGACATCGGCGAGGAGAAGCTCGCAAAGATCCTGCGCAAGGGCATCCGGCAGGCCAAGGACGCCGGCATCGACATGGTGCTGATGGACCTGCAATGGCTGCCGCGCGAGAATCGCTATCCGAAATACGACGACTACCGCGCCGTGCTGGCGAAGGTCGCCAAGGAAGGCGAGGTCTCGCTGTTCCCCCGCTATGCGATGATGAAAAACTGGGCGCGTTCGAAGCATTTCAGCGCCGAGGAGATCGTCGGCATGGACGGCATGCACGTCGTCGATGCCGGCTATCGTTGCCTGGCGATCCGTCTCGCCGACGGGATCGTCGCCGGCCTGACCGGGGCGAAGCAGGACTTCGCCGAGATGCCGCAGAAGACGAACTGACCGCGGCTCAGCGCGCCATCACCTCGATGTCGCGATCGAGACCGCTCTCGACCTTGAAGTCGCGCGAGAAGACCTGGCCTTCCTGGCGCGCGATCAGGACGTAGTCGCCCTCGGCCAGGATCACTTGCGGGAAGGCGCCGATCGCCTCGCGGATCACGTCGCCGCCGGGCGTCAGCACGCTGAAGGCAGTGCCGGCGAAGGCCTCGCCGCCGGCGGCCGCGACGAGCTTCAGGGTCACGCGGGCGGCGCGATGGTGCATCGTCGCGTCGGTGACCTTGCCGGCCTCGACCTTGATGTCGGCGCGCTGGATCGCGTTGGAATCGCCATAGGTCGAGACGACGTGATAGGTGCCCTCGGGCAGGCGGACGAGTTCGCCGCCCTTGGCGTTGGTGACGAGGCGGCCTTCGGAGTTGCCCTGTAGCGGCACGAAGACCTGGAAGCCGAGCTGCGCCGCCGGGATTGGCGTGTCGCCGATCGTTCCCGCCAGCGTCAGCGCGCCGGCACTGATCGAGACCTGTTCGCGCAGCCCCTGCGCGCCCAGCGTCACGCGCTTGGTGCCGCTGGCGAAGCCGTAGGCCGCATGCAGCAGATAGATGCCCGGTTCGAGCGCGAAAACCGGCTGCGCCGCATTGGAGCGGGCGACGATGCGCGGGGGCGACCCGTCCGCCGTTTCTGCGAGGACGCGCCAGACAAGCCCGGACCGGACCGGCTTGCGGTCTCCGGAGAACTGGGCCGACAGCGAGAGGGGCGCGGTGAAGGCCGTGGCCGGAGGGGATGCGGGCGACGGCTGCTGGACCTGCGCCGGCGATTGCGCCACCGCCCGCGAGACCGGCTGCCAGAGGCACAGGGCGGCCGCGGCGAGCGCGAGCCGGCCGCCTTTCTCGAACTGCTTCAAATCAAACATGCTCATGGCCTTCAGCGCCCCTGCGTCGGCGTCTCAGCAGGCTTGCTTGTCCTCATCATGGCGAAGGACTAGTTCAGAGGGAACGGCGCGAAGGTATTTTCCAGCCCGCCCCCCTTCTCTTAACTCACGTTCTCCCGCCCGGATGCTTCATGACCGATACGCTCTCCCTCCTCAAGCAGCGCCGCTCGGTGCCGCCGCAATTCCTTTCCGCGCCTGGGCCGGACGCGGCCCAGCTCGACGAACTGCTGACGATCGCGGCACGCGTGCCGGACCATGGCAAGCTCGCGCCCTGGCGCTTCATCGTCTTCAGCGGCGCGGCCAAGGAGAAGGCGGCCGAGATCGTCGCACAGGGCTTCAAGGCGAAGAACCCGGAAGCCGATGCCGACAAGATCGCCTTCGAGCGAGGACGGCTTCTGGCCGCGCCGCTGGTCGTCGCGGTCGTCTCGACGGCGAAGCCGCACCCCAAGATCCCGGAATGGGAGCAGGAGCTCTCGGCCGGAGCGGTCTGCATGAACCTTCTGGTCGCGGCGCAGGCGATGAAGTTCGGTGCCTCCTGGCTGACCAACTGGTTCTCCTTCGATCGTGCGGTGCTGACGAGCTTCGGGCTGGCGGCCGACGAGCGGATCGCCGGCTTCGTCCATATCGGCACGCCAACCAGCATTCCGGCCGATCGCGAACGCCCGGCGCTGGCCGCCGTCGTCAGCCATTTCGGAGCCTGAACCGATGATCTATTCGACCGCGCTGCAGGATCACGGGCTGCCGCATGACCCGTTCAAGGCGATCGTGACGCCGCGGCCGATCGGCTGGATCACGACGCTCAGCGCCAAGGGCGAGGTCAATCTCTCGCCCTACAGCTTCTTCAACGCGGTCTCGTCGCGGCCGCACATCGTGATGTTTTCGTCGGAGGAGCGGAAGGATGCGGTCGCCTTCGTCGAGGAGACCGGCGAGTTCACCTGCTCGATCGTCAACAAGGCGCTGGCGCAGCAGATGAACCTGACCTCGGCGCCGTTGCCGAGGGGCACAAGCGAATACGCCCATGCCGGTCTGGAGATGGCGCCCTCCCAATTCGTCAAGCCGCCGCGGGTCGCCGGTTGCCCGGCGGCGCTCGAATGCAAGCTGCTCTCGGTGCAGCAGCTCGTCGATCTCGACGGCAAATCGATTCCGCGCTGGATGGTGCTGGGACAGGTCGTCGGCATCTTCATGGACGATGCGCTGATCAAGGATGGTCGCTTCGACACGGCAGGCGCCAACCCGATCGCGCGCTGCGGCTATGCCGATTATGCCGAGGTCGATCACCTGTTTTCGATCACGCGCCCGCGGGGCGGTTGAGGGGGTCGCTTGGCCGCGCCCGAAGAGCCCGACGAGGACTGGAAGACGACGGTCAACCTGCTCGCGGTGATCGTCACCCTGCTCGTGCTCGGCGCCGGGATCTGGCTGATCTTCGAGCTCGACAAGGCCAGGAAGGCGCAGAGCTGCCTGTCGTCGGGCATGGCCGCCTGCCGGCGCATCCAGACGAACTGAGCGGCAAAAAGCCGAGTCGGCTGAGTCGCTTCAGTGCAAGCGCTAACCCAGCTTCTCCGCCCGCGCCTTCAGCCGCTGCGCCCGTATTAGATGCGGCCGGTCGAGCATCTCGCCGTCGAGGCCGATCACGCCGACGCCGGGATTGGCGGCAAAGAGCGCAATGATCGCCTCGGCCTTGGCGAGTTCGTCGGGCGCCGGTGCGAACACCTCGTTGGCGGGCGCGACCTGCGCCGGGTGGATCGCCATCTTGCCGGTGAAGCCATCGCGTCGCGCCGCCAGGCACTCGGCCCGGAAGCCGACCTCGTCGCGGAAATTGGTGAAGACGGTGTCGATCGCGTCGACCTGGGCGGCGGCGGCGGCGAACAGCGTCAGCGCACGGGCGAGGCGGTAGGGGTCGGTATAGGAACCGTCGCTCAGGCGGTTGGTCTCGGCGCCGAGATCGGCCGAAAGGTCTTCCGCGCCCCAGGTCAGCGCGCTCAGGCGGTGGCTCGCGCCGGCATAGCTGCCGAGGCCGAAGATGCCCTTGCCGGTCTCGGTCGCGATCGGGACGATCCGGGTCGCGCCGTCGGGCAGGTCGGCTTCGGCCTCGCGCACCGCGATCTGCGCGGCGAGATGGCCGACATCCATGCCGCCTTCCGCCTTCGGCAGCATGATCGCATCGGGTGCGCCGGGCATCACCGCGTCGAGATCCGCCGCCGTCAGTCCGGTCGACAGCGCGTTGACGCGCACGAGCAGGCGCGGACGCCGCGGCAGGGCGCGGGCCGCCTGCAGGAAAGCGAGCGTGATCTCGCGGGCGCGGGGCTTCAAGTCGAGCGCGACGGAATCCTCGAGGTCGAGGATCAGGGCGTCGGCGCCGCTGTCCAGCCCCTTCTGCTGCTTCTTCTCGCTGTCGCCCGGCACGAAGAGGAGGGAGCGCATCAGACCGAGACCGTGTCTGCGGGCGTGCGCCGCTTCATGAAGGCCTGGCGGCGGCACTGCGCCACCAGCGTGCCGTCCTGCTTGAAGGCCTTGTGCTGGAAATCGACGATGCCGGCGTCGGGCCGCGAGCGCGATTCGCGCTTGGCCATGATCTCCGTCGTGCAATTGATCGTGTCGCCCTCGAAGAGCGGGGCTGGGAAGATCACGTCGGTCATGCCGAGATTGCCGATCGTGGTGCCGACCGTGGTGTCGTTGACCGAGATGCCGATCATCAGGCCGAGCGTGAACAGCGAGTTCATCAATGGCTGACCCCATTCGGTCTCGGTCGCGCAGAAATGTGCGTCGATATGGAGCGGCTGCGGGTTCAGAGTCATGTTCGAGAACAGCATGTTGTCCATCTGCGTGACGGTGCGGGTCAGCCCGTGCTCGATCACGACGCCGACCGTGAAGTCCTCGAAATAGATGCCGCCGCGCTTGTGCCGCTTGCCGTCGCTCACCACGCTCTCTCCCAAGCCCGTCGGTCGCGTCGGGATCCTGCGCCGACTCGTGAATTTAACGCTTCGCTTACCATAACCGGTCCAGTCTCCACAGGCGTCGACGCGACTCGCGAACGGCGTGCCCGAGAGTGCCGATGTTCCTGTTCTCCACCCAGCAGTCCTCGCCGACGCCGCAGCCCGCCGATCCGGTGGTCTCGGCGATTCGCGAGGGCGCGGAGAAGACGGGGGCCGGCTTCGACTATCTCCTCAAGACGGCCCAGCGCGAATCCTCACTCGAACCCGACGCCAAGGCCAAGACCTCGAGCGCGACCGGCCTGTTCCAGTTCATCGAGCAGACCTGGCTGTCGATGGTCAAGCAGGAGGGGCCCAAGCAGGGCCTAGGCGACTATGCCAGCGCGATCAGCGAAGGCGACAACGGCAAGCTGACCGTCGCCGACCCGGCGGCGCGCGAAAAGATCATGAAGCTGCGGACCGATCCGCAGGTCGCCGCGGTGATGGCCGGCGCCTTCACCCAGAAGAACCGGGACCAGCTCGCCGCCTCGCTCGGCCGCCAGCCCCAGGCCGGCGAGCTTTACATGGCGCATGTGCTGGGCGCGCGCGGTGCTTCCGACCTGATCCAGAGCGCGCAGAGCGACCCGACTCGGATCGCCGCCAAGGATTTCCCCGATGCGGCCGCCGCCAATCGCGGCCTGTTCTATGACAAGGCCGGCCGCGCCCGCTCGGCGCAGGAAGTGTATGGCGTGCTCGCGGCGAGCCACGCCAACACGCAGCTCGCCGCAGCGACGACCGCGACCGCGAGCACGGCATCCGGAAAGGCCGCAACGACCGCTACCGAGAAGCCGATTGAGATCGCTGCGGCGCTGCAGCCCGGCCGGGCCAAGGGGCTGATCGGCCTGTTCTCGACCGAGGGCTCGCGCGGGCCGGTCTCCAACGCCGTCGCCAACATCTGGACGACGCCGCGCCAAGGCGGCACGCGCCTCGCCTCGCTCGACGACGGCAACCGCTATTTCCCGCGCCAGACCCAATCCGACGCGACCGCGACTGCTCCGGCAGCGGCGACCGACGCGGCCGTGGCCTCGACGCCGGCCAGGGCCGTGACCGCGCCGCTGCCGCCGTCGCGGCCTGTCTCGCTGACGCAGCCGACGTCGAGCGCGACTGCGACCGCGCAGACGACGACGCAGGCCGGCGGCACGCCGGTGCGGCCGAAAACCCGGCGCACGCCGCTCGACCTGTCCTCCTTCATGGTGCAGCGGGGCGGGGCATGATCGTTCGTCGCTTCCTGCTCTGGGCCCGCACGGCCAATGCCGAGCAGCGCGCCGCCGGTGCGGCCGCCTTGGCCGGCGCCTATCTGCGCTCCGGCCTGACCGACGACGACAGGCGCGAGGCCGAGACGGCCCTGGTCGCGCTGATCGACGATCCCTCGCCGCTGGTGCGCCGCGCCATTGCCGAGGAGATGGCAACTTCGCCCCATGCGCCGCGTACGCTGGTGCTAAGCCTGATCGCAGAGCAGAGCGACGTCGCGGCACTGCTGCTGGCGCATTCGCCGGTGCTGAGCGAGGGCGACCTCGTCGACGCCGCCGCCGTCGGCGACGGCCTGGCGCAACGCGCGATCGCGCTCCGGCCGCATCTGCCGGCCAGCGTGGCGGCAGCGCTCGCGGAGGTCGGCGGCGAGGAGGCGCTGGTCACGCTCGCCGGCAATCCGAGCGCCGACATCCCCGATTTCTCGCTGGAGCGCATGGTCGAGCGGGCCGGCGATTGCGGCCTGTTGCGCGAGGCGCTGCTGGCGCGGGCCGATCTGCCGGCGGCGCTGCGCCAGTCGATCGCGGCGATGGTCTCCGACGCGCTGTCGAGCTTCGTGTCCGGCTGCGGCTGGCTCACCGTCGAGCGCAGCGCCAGGCTCGCGCGCGAATCGACCGAGCGGGTCGCGGTCGCGCTCGCAGCCGGCTCGCAGGCGAGCGATGCACCAGCAATCGTCGAGGTTCTCCGCGCCAATGGCCGGTTGACATCGGGCCTGATGCTGCGGTCGCTGCTGAGCGCCCAGCCGGCGTTGGCCGAGGCAGCCTTCGTGTCGCTCTCCGATTTGCCGGCGGGGCGCGTCGCCGCGCTGCTGCGTGACCGGCGCGGCAGCGGGCTCAAGGCGCTCTACCGGAAGGCCGGTCTGCCGGACGCGCTGCAGCCTGCCTTCACGGCCGCGATCGCTGCGCTGAACCTGCGCGGCTTCGATGCGCCGGCCGTCACCGCCGGCATCGACCGTGGTATCCTGCGCGAGGTGCTGATCGCCTGTGATGATCTCGACGGGCCCGAGACCGACGCATTGATGGGCCTGCTGCGCCGGATGGATTCGGAGGCCGCCCGCGAGGAGGCCCGGATCATGGCCGATGGGCTTGCCGACGATGCGGCGCTGGCGCTACTGGTCGAGGCCGATCCGGCCTTGCTGGTCGAGCTCGAGATCGGGGACATCAGGCAGGCGGCGTGAGCATGGGTGCGGCCCGGCGACGCCCCAGGAAGTCGGAGCGACGAGGCCTTCGATGGCACGCGTGATCCTCCCCTCGATGCGGCTCGATCCTGCGCAGGAACAGCGGCGGCTCGACGCGCTCGCCCGCTACGACGTGCTCGACAGCCCGCCCGAGGAAGTCTTCGACGGCCTGACGCGGCTGGTGAAGCGAGTCTTTAGCGTCTCGATGTCGACGCTCACCTTCGTCGACGGCCATCGGCAATGGTTCAAGTCACGCCAGGGCGTCGCGGCCTGCGAGACCGATCGCGGGCCGGCTTTGTGCTATGCCGCGATCCAGCAGGGCGCTCCGCTGATCATCACCGATGCCGCCCATGACGAGCAGTTTCGAGACAACCCGTTCGTGACCGGCGAACCACACATCCGGTTCTATGCAGGTTTCCCGCTCCGCTCGCCGGAAGGGGAGATCCTCGGCACGCTCTGCGTGATGGACGGCAAGTCCAGGCCCTTCAGCGCAGGCGACCGCGACATGCTCGGCGAGTTCGGTGCCCTCGCCATTGAGATGCTCGAGATGCGGCGCCGAGCGCTCGTGGCCGAAGGCCGGGGCCGGTCGAGCCCAGACGCGCATCAGACGCTGGCCGCCGGGCAGATCGCATTCAACAGCGGCAAGTCGAGCATGGCCTGCACCGTCCGCTCGCTGTCGCGCGGAGCCGCCGCGATCGACGTCATCAATGCGGCCGGAGTTCCGGACAGGGTCGCGCTGGTGATCGCGTCGGTCGGCGTCTCGCGGCTCTGCACCGTGACCGCACGGTCGGAGCGGCGGATCGAGCTCGCCTTCGAAAGCTAGGAACGGCTTCGCCACGCGCGGGAACACCGCCCGCTCTGCCCGTGCTCAATAGCCGAACTGCTCCCGCAAGATGCGTTCGTCCAGGCTGTGGCCGGGGTCGTGCAGCATGACGAGGTCGACGGAGCGGTCGATCGCGATCGAGACCGAGACGACGTTCTCGATCTGGGTGTGGTCGGCGACGGCGCTGACCGGGCGCTTCTGCGGCTCCAGCACCTCGATCGTGACCTTGGCATAATCCGGCAGCAGCGCGCCGCGCCAGCGCCGCGGGCGGAAGGCCGAGATCGGCGTCAGCGCGAGCAAAGGCGCATCGAGCGGCAGGATCGGGCCGTTGGCCGAGAGGTTGTAGGCGGTCGAGCCCGCCGGCGTCGCCAGCAGCAGGCCGTCGGCGACGAGCTCGCTCAGGCGGACCTGCCCGTCGACCGAGATGCGCAGCTTGGCGGCCTGGTACGACCGGCGCAGCAGCGAGACCTCGTTGATCGCTTTGGCCTCGACCTCGCTGCCGCTCTGATCGATTGCGTGCATGGTGAGCGGGTGGACGACGCTGCGGCGCGCCGCCTCCAGTTTCTTCGTCAGGCCGCGCTCGCGGAACTCGTTCATCAGGAAGCCGACCGAGCCGCGGTTCATGCCGTAGATCGGCTTGCCGGTGCCGAGGAAGCGATGCAGTACCTGCAGCATCAGCCCGTCGCCGCCGAGCGCGACGACGACATCGGCCGCAGCGGGGTCTGCATTGCCGTAGCGGTCGACCAGCTTGGCGAGCGCGGCCTGCGCCTCCGGCGTCTCGCTGGCGATGAAGGAAATGGCGGTGAGGCGCTCGGTCATCGCGGGTCCATGGTGACCGACAGGCTCTAGCACGGGCAGCACGACCGTCGCGAGACGGAAAGCCGACAAAAAAGGCCGGGGAAGGCCCCGGCCTTTCGACTACGCTACCGGGACATGGCCCGTCAGATCGCGGCGCTCCATTGCACGGGCACGAGCTCGAAGCCGTTGCCGGACTTGGCGATGTAGCCCGTGGCGGGGAAGGGCGCGTGATAGAAGGCGACCTGCATCTTGTCGGCTGATACCTGGTCGAGCAGCTTGCGGCGCGTCGCCGCCGCCTGCGGGCCGTCCATGTCGAACACTGCCGACCAGTCGGGATTGCGCACGAAGAGCGCCGGATGGTTCGTGGTGTCCGACATGATCATCATCTTGCCGGAGCCGGAGGCGAGCGCAAAGACGGTGTGCCCCGGCGTGTGGCCGGGGGCCGCGATCGCGGTCAGTCCGGGCAGGATCTCCTTGCCCGCTTCGAACTGCTTCACGTCCTTGGCGACTGGGCCGAAGACGCGGCGCACGCCGGCGAAGGCGCCCTTCATCGCGTCCGGCGCCGCGTTCATCTTGGCGTCGTCCATCCAGAACGCCCATTCGGCCGCCGGCACCATGATCTCGGCGTTCGGGAACACGGCGCTGCCGTCCTTGAGGCGCAGGCCGTTGATGTGGTCGCCGTGGAAATGGCTGAACACCACGCTCGAGACATCCTTGGGATCGAGGCCGGCGGCCTTGAAATTGCTCATCCAGGTGCCCGAGGTCGGGGCGCCGGAATCGCCGTTGCCGGTGTCGATCAGGGTCAGCTTGCCGCCGCTCTGGATGGCAAGAGTGGTGAAGGTGATGTTCAGCGCATCCGGCGGCAGGAAGGCCTGTTCCATGGCCTTCTTGACGTCGGCGAGCTCGGCATTCCTGACGAAGCCCTCGAGCGGGCGCTTGGCGAAGCCGTCATTGATCGCGGTCAGCGTGACGTCGCCGATCTTGTAGCGGTAGAATCCGGGGGCCTGGTTCACGGGAGCTCCTTGGGCTTGGGCCGGTGCGACACCGGCGGGCAGGTCGAAGGCGGCTGCGGCCGCCAGAGCGCCTGCGCCGGCGATGACGCCTCGGCGCGACGGCTCGAACATGGTCATGGTGGTCCCTCCCTCACGCTCGGTCGAGCTGGGAAGACCCTAGAGGCCAGCGCGCCGCGTTCAACCGCGGCTTGGTTGCGAGAGGTCAAATGTCCGTGACCCGGGGGTGCTCAGCGGCGCGCCTGCTGGCGCGGGCGGCGCAGCACGCCCTCGGCCTGGGCGAAGGCGCGCAGCATCGCGGCGCAGAGCGCGAGCGAGCCGACGGCCGCATTGCCCGAGCATTCCGCCACCAGCGCCTGGAATGCGGCCGATTCCTCGCCGATCAGGCATTGCAGGCTCCAGTTCCAGCCCGGCGCCTTCTCGCGCAGCAGCTCGACCGCGACCTCGAGATCGCCCGAGACCATGCCGAGCGTCTTCCAGAGCGAGCCCTTCTGGTAGATGCCGCCGGGCGGCGCGCGCCGGCTGACCAGCGTCGCGGGCTTGCGCCGGACGGTGTAGCCGAGCGCCTCGTAGATATCCGCGTCGAGCGCGCGATCGGGCTTGTGCGCTGCTTCGCAGCGCTCGGCCAGGGCGATCAGGTCTTCGGGCTTCTGGTCCATCGCTTCTCGTCGGCCTTTCCCGGCCAGCAAGGGTGATGCCATAGGCTCGTGCCGGCGGCAATCATGCGGCCGCCGCCCGCGCGCCCGCCGGTCGTCTCCCGGGAGAGGCTGGTGCCGGCGGAGAGGATCGAACTCCCGACCTTCGGTTTACAAAACCGCTGCACTACCGCTGTGCTACGCCGGCCACCTGACGCCAGAGCGGTTACCAGCCGGGCGGCGGGAGGGCAAGATCGCATCGCCTCGCGCCCTCCAGCATCGCGCCTGCCCGAAAACAGAAACCCCGCCTCGCGGCGGGGTTTCGTCGTGTTCGGAGCGATGCGCCCGGCTCACTTCAGGATGTCGCGGTCCTTGGTCTCCGGCAGGAGCAGCAGGCCGATGACGAAGGTCATCATCGCCACGATGATCGGATACCAGAGGCCCGAGAAGATGTTGCCGCTGGCTGCCACGATGGCGAAGGCCGTCGGAGGCAGGAAGCCGCCGAACCAGCCATTGCCGATGTGGTAGGGCAGCGACATGCCGGAGTAGCGGATGCGGGTCGGGAAGAGTTCGACCAGCAGCGCCGCGATCGGCCCGTAGACCATCGTCACGAAGATGACGAGGACGAACAGGATGCCGGCCGCCTGCATCGCGCGTGGGCTGGAGAACATCTCGCCGAGCGACGGCGTCTTCAGGATGGTCGGGTCGCCGGGCTTGGGATAGCCGGCGGCCTGTGCCGCAGTGACGAGATCGGCGGCAGCCGAGGGAGCGGCGGCGCCGTTGATCGTGGCGGCCAGCGCCGACCCGGCCGGACCGGCAGCGAGGTCGTAGTGGATCGAGTTCGTCGCGAGCGTGCGGCGGACGGTGTCGCAAGGCTCGGTGAAGGTGCGCACGCCGACGGGGTCGAAGAGCGAGCCGCACTTGGCCGGATCGGCGGTGATGACGAGCTTGACCGTCTCGGTCGCGCTGATCAGTTTCGGGTTGGCGGTCTTGGCCAGCATCGTGAACAGCGGGAAATAGCTGATCGCGGCGATGAGGCAGCCCGCCAGCAGGATCGGCTTGCGGCCGATCTTGTCCGAGAGCCAGCCGAAGAAGATGAAGAACGGCGTGCCGACGAGCAGCGAGAGCGCGATCAGCAGGTTGGCGGTGGTGCCGTCGATCTTCAGCGTCTGGGTCAGGAAGAACAGGGCGTAGAACTGCCCGGTGTACCAGACCACGGCCTGGCCGGCGGTGCCGCCGAAGAGCGCGATCAGGCCGATCTTGGCGTTGGCCCAGTTGCCGAACGCCTCCGTGAGCGGCGCCTTCGAACCAGTGCCTTCTTCCTTCATCTTGGTGAAGGCCGGCGATTCGGCGAGCTGGAGCCGGATCCAGATCGAGAGTGCGAGCAGGATGATCGAGACCAGGAACGGGATGCGCCAGCCCCAGGCGGCGAAGTCTGCCGGCGACATGCTCAGGCGCAGGCCGAGAATGACGACGAGCGAGAGGAACAGGCCGAAGGTCGCGGTCGTCTGGATCCACGAGGTATAGAAGCCGCGGCGGCCGGGCGGGGCATGCTCGGCGACATAGGTCGCGGCACCGCCATATTCGCCGCCGAGCGCAAGGCCCTGCAGCAGTCGGCAGATGATGAAGGCGGTCGGCGCCAGGAGCCCGATGCTCTCATAGCTCGGCAGCAGGCCGACGACGAAGGTGGCGAGGCCCATCACGGTCATCGTCACGAGGAAGGTGTATTTGCGGCCGATCAGGTCACCGAGGCGGCCGAAGAACAGCGCGCCGAAGGGACGCACCGCGAAGCCCGCTGCGAAGCCGAACAGAACGAAGATGAACTTCGCCGTCTCGTTGGTACCCGGCACGAAGGTCTGGGCGATGTTGGCGGCCAGCGAACCGGCGAGATAGAAATCGTACCACTCGAAAACCGTGCCGGCCGACGAGGCGATGATGACCTTGCGTTCTTCCTTCGTCATCGGGCGGGGCGTTGCCGCCGCCCCTGATTGTGCTGCCATAGCCATGGCGTACTCCCCTGCTGATGCCCGGCAATCCGACGATCGGGCTGCCCGATTGCATGCGGTCGGCTTTCTTGCGAAGCTCGCCGCGCGACGCCGAGACGGACGATCCTAGGATCGCCGCGCTCCGGTCTTCCCGAAGCAATGCGCAGCTCATCCTAGCAGTGCAATCCGGCACTTGGTCTTGCACAGTTCGTCGTAAGACTATCGGCGAAGATGGCTTACCAAGCGTCCGCCGCCCGGTTCGAGCGCTGCCGGCTCAGCGCTTGCGGCTGGCGGCGTAGAGCGCGATCGCGGTCGCGTTGGAGACGTTGAGGCTGGTGATCGCCCCCGGTACCTCCAGCCGCGCGACCTGGTCGCAGAGCTCGCGCGAGCGCTGGCGCAGGCCCTTGCCCTCGGCCCCCATCACCATGACCAGCGGGCGGCGCAGCGTGACCTCGTCGAAGGCGATTTCGCCGTCGGAATCGAAGCCGATGCGCTGGAAGCCGCGCTTGCCGAGCTCGCCCAGCGCATCGCCGAGATTGCGCACCGCGATCAGCGGCACATGTTCGAGGGCACCCGAGGCCGATTTCGCGAGCACGCCGGTCGCGGCCGGAGAGTGCCGGATGGTGACGATCACCGCTGCGGCGGCGAAGGCCGCGGCCGAGCGCAGGATCGCGCCGACATTGTGCGGGTCGGTGATCTGGTCGAGCGCCAGCACGACCGCGTCGTCCGGGAGGCTGTCGAGATCGGGCGAGGGCAGGGGATCGCAGACGAGGTAGAGCCCCTGATGCACCGAATCGGGCGTCAGCAGCCGGTCGATCTCCGAGGGGCGGACCAGCTCCGGCTCCAGCGGCAATTCGCCGAGCTCATCGCGCAGGCGCTTGGCGCCGTTCTCGGTCGCGAGCAGGCGGCGATGGCGTCGGGCCGGATTGCGCAGCGCCTCGACGACCGGGTGGACGCCGTAGAGCACGGCCTCGTCGATATCGCCCGGACGATGCGGTGGTGGCCCGTCGTGCCGGTGCTTGTCGGCATGAGGCGGCCGGCCGCCCCGGAATCCGGGCTTGCCACCCCAGGACTGCTTCGGCCGGCGTCCCGCCGGGCCGCGATCATCGTCGGGCATCTGGTCTCGTTCCGTGCGGCGCGGTTCGCCGCGCTTTCCGCCTGCCATGGATCGTCGCGCTGGGCTAGTCTGGCGAGGCGAGCCAGGAGTCGAGCCTGGTGCGTTCGGCGGCGCGCTGGGCTTCGTCGGGAGCGAGATGGCGCGACCAGGTGACGTTCTCGCGCACGACCCTGGCTGGCATGCCGATGGCGGCGCAGCGCGGCGGCAGGTCGCGGCTGGCGACCGAGCGCGTCCCGAGGATCGCGCCCGCGCCGATCCCGACGCCCTTGAGCACGGACGAATTGGCGCCGAGCCAGACATGGGGTCCGACGATCACGGTCCTTGGCGGATTGAGCCAGGCCAGATCGTCGAGGCCGAAGATCGAGTGTTCGTCGGAGGCGGCGATCTCGACGCCATGCGAGAGCATGCAATCCTGGCCGAGCGCGATCGCGGTGGCATCGCCGTGCACGGTCAAGGTCGCGCCGTTGCAGGAGCAGCCATCGGCCAGCAGCACGCCGGAATCGCGCCCTCTGACGACGATCCGCTGGAAATGCAGCGGCCAGGGCGTCGCGCCGATGACGATCCACTGGCCATGCTGTTCCAGCCGCAGATGCGCCTGCAGCACGCCTGAGGCGAAGAGGCAGATGGTCTGCTCATCATGGCCGAAGAGCTCGATCGAGACCTGATAGCGCTGGCGCTGCTCGCCATCGAGCACGAGCCTGCAGCCGGAGCCAATCGCTCCGGTGAGGACGATTCCGCGTTCCTGCAGATGCCGGGCGGCCTCCGGCGAGGGCGGCAGGTCGATGACGAGAGGATGTCGCGGCAGGTGTGTCGCGAAGCCTGGCCGGTCAGGATCGACGCCGCAACCGGCGGCCTTGGCGAAAGACCGCGAGAGTGGCCCGGGCGGATCGGCATCGGTCATGGATCGGCATCTCGCTCCCGCCTCGGCCCCGGTAATCTAGTCGAAGCGGTGGTCGCGGCAATTCGCCGTCGTCATGGCGCAGGGTGCGGATGAGGGCATGGCCATGGCTTGACATCGCCGCCCGGCTGGAGGAAACGGACGCACCCCGCCCACCGGAGCCGGCTCACCGCCGCACCGACATGGGCGGAGAGACCGTGTTTTCCTTGGGAACGACGGTTTCGTGGGGGAATGTCCCGAGCGGCAAAGGGGGCGGACTGTAAATCCGCTGGCTATGCCTTCGCAGGTTCGAGTCCTGCTTCCCCCACCACCCTTTTCTCAACCATTTGATTTCCCTTCGGATTTCGGAGCGTTCCCCGCACCAGATGACGAGGTGCGGGAATAGACGTTCGATTTCGGTTCCGGAATCAGGAGCGATGCAGCTTCCTGGGCGAGGCGCGTCCGGTTCGCCTTCTTGGTGTAGAGCGCTGCCATCCCGCGCCCTGACCAGCCAAAGATGGCGTCGAGCTGAGCGTCCGAGGCGCCGCGGTTCGCCGCGCGGGTGGCGCCTGCCTTACGGAGCCCGTGAGCGCGGCCCGGCACCTTGGCCGCGACGCATGCCTCGGCGAACCAGTTGCCGAAGCCTTCCTTGCTCATGGCCGTGCCGTCCGCCTTCGCGATGAAGACCATTTCGCCGGTCTTAGTCGCCGCGATGGATTCGGCGAGCGGCTGCAGCAGCGGCAGCACCACGGTGACCTTCCCCTGGCTCTTCTCGGTCGTCATGTGGATCAGGCCGGCGCGGATATGCTGCTTGCCGAAGCGCGAGGCGTCGCCGCGGCGGAAGCCCGTGTAGAGCATGATGTCGAATGCCAATCGCTCGCGCGTGCCGATCGGCCACCTCTTCTCGAAGCGGTCGCATTCGTCATCGGTCCAGGTATGGTGGCCTTCGGTCTTCGGCTTCGAGACCTTCACGTCGTGCGTGGGATCGATCTTGACGTGCTCGGCGTCGAGCGCCCAGCGGAACAGCCCGCGCATCGTCTCGACGAAATGCCGCGCCATGGCCGGCGTGTCCTTCCGGCGGTCTCGGCCGGCGACGACCGCCTTGCGCGTGATCGCGGACAGAGGCTTGTCGCCCCCGGTCTCGAGCACATGCTTCATGATGTTCTCGCGCTGGCGCCGGGTCGCGGTTGAGAGCTCAGCCCATGCCTGGCTGCCCTGGTACTGCTTCCAGAGCCAGCGGAGCGTCCCGGCGCCGCCGGCGATCTTCTTCTGGACCGGCTCGCCGACCAGAGCCGCCTCGTAGGCCTCCTTGAACGCTTCGGATCCGTAGTCATCGGGCAGGCGGATGCGCTTGCCCTTTCCGCGCCGGAAATACCACACGGCCTTGCCGTGGCGGGTGAACTCGTGATGAGCGTGCGGATAGCGGGGACGAGGCATGTCGGCGATCACAGCACGACCTCCTCTTCCTGCTCAACGGGCATTTCGAGTGCTGCTGTTGCAGCGCCAGCATTCTCTCCGATCAGCACGCGAATCGTGCCATCCGGCGCAACCTCAACCACCGCCTTGACGCGAGCCTGGGCGACCGCGCGAACCGTGCGCGCGATATCGGCCTGCGTGACCTTGGCGGCGGTGCGGGGCATCAGGCTTCCCCCCTGACGTTTTTCCGCAGCCACCCACCCAGCGGACGGCCCTCGTGCCCCTTTCGCCAGATGAAGACGCTGAAGTCCTTCGTGCCGCCGCCCGGCTTCTCGCCGGCGAGGATGACCGGACCCGGCGGCATCGACGGCCGCGGCGTGATGTCGAGCACCTCGGCAAGGGGCGTCGTCTCCAGCCATAGCGACCGTTCGTTCCCGCAGCGCCAGGTCGTCGGCAGGATCATCGCGACGACGTGGCGCGCGCGCTCCAGCGAGAGCCGGACGAACTGTTCGGCATGCTTGAACGGCGGGTTGCTGACGATCGCGTCGGGCCGGGCGAAGACCGGGCTATGGCGATCGGCCGGCCAAGCGGTCAGGAAGTCAGAGATAGCGTAGACGCCATCGTGGGGCTGATCGCGCCAGCGCGGGGCAATGTCGGTACCGGCAGCGCGGAAGCCAGCCTTAGCCGCGCTATGGACGATGCGGCCCATTCCACACGCCGGATCGAGGATCGTCTTGCACCCCGCAAGCGCGCCGCTGGCGAACAGTCGCTCAGACACCCAGCGATCCTCAACGTACCAATCGTCGGGATGGCGGTCCCAGATGTGGCTTTTGCGCTCACGGGCGAGGGTGTCGGTCATCGACGCTTGTCCTCGTCTGACGCTGCCTTGATGAGCCCGAGGACGCAGAGGCGACGGATAGCCTCCGCGCGTGTCCTGATCCGGTTCTGCCAGCCCCACTCGTCAATCGCCTTGACCTCGGCTTCGCTCATCAGCAGCTGGACGCGCTCGGTCTTGATCTGTGTCATCAGAAACCCCGAGCCTTGAGAGCCTGGTCGAGCAGGATGCGCACGGCCTCGACCTCCGACTGGCAGCCGGTGGCCTGGCCAAAAGCGTGAATGCCGTCCACCATGTCGACCGGCAGCAGGTAGACACGCCGCTCGGTCGGCTTCGGAGGCGGCGCCACGTATCGGCGGGCTTCAGCGCGCTTGCTCATGCCGCCCTCTGCTTCAGCCGGTGTCGCGCGTTCGCCTTCGTGCCCGCATCCATGTCGCTTTTGTTGGCGATCCACTGCAGGTAATCGGCGGGCAGCTCGTCCCAGAGCATACCCTTGTGCTTGCCGAACGTGACGCGGTGGAGCAGGGGCGCGCCCTTAGACCAGCGCACCATCTGATCTAGCGTCACCGCATTCTCCTGCAGGATGCGCTGCATCAGCGCGGCGCAGACGTAGCTGTCCGGCCCGGCGCGGTGAGCAGGCTGGGCACGCTCGCGGAACAGGTCGAGCCCGAGGTAATAGCGCAGCACCTGCTGGCTGTGGCTGGGCGATTCAGGCCAGATCCGCAGCGCGACCTTATAGGTGTCGATCCACGGCACGCCGCCGCCAGCGAAGAACGCCTGCTCGTAATCCGCATTGTGAGCGGCGAAGAAATCGGGCGGGCCCTGCATCGCGAGTTGCAGGCCATCGGTGATCGGCCGCGCACCGGCTAGGTCGGCATCGCTGATGTGATGGACCGCCTGCGCCTCGCACGGCATCGGACGTCCAGGGTTCACCAGCATGGCGACAGTGTCGAACGAGACGATGCCGTCGACGACGTCGGTGTATCCGATCTCGCAGATCGCTTGCGGGTCGTCCTCGGTCGGGACGCCGGTCGTCTCGAAGTCGATGCAGCGGATCAGCATTGTCAGCCCTCCACCGGCGCGGGCGTCTCGGTGTGGCCGGCGACCCAGGCATCGCGCTCAGCCTCGCGTCCGGGCTGCTTGAAGTCAGGCGGCAGGGCGCGCGTGCCGAGACCGTCGCGCTTAGCTTCGACCCCAAGGCTGTAAGCGATGTCGGTGGCCGAGCGGTAAGGACGGTCGCCGGGGAAGTCGTCATCGCCCGGCGGCGGGAAGCGGCCCTCGTCTTGGTCGTGCTGCTGATCTGCCGGGGGCGCTGCAGTGCTGTCGTCTTTCGGGGCGGCTTTTTCGTTCCCGGCGGCTGGCTGGTCTACGACGTCTTCGGCCCGCGGCTGGTGCTCAATCGCTGGCGCCTTCGTCATCCCCCCGGCCAATGCATCCATCTTTCCGGCCAGCGAGCGCGGCGCGCGCTGCTGCGCGTCCTGCCGAGCGCCGTCGAAGTCATAGAGGGCGTCATCGCGGCGGATCAGGTCGTCAAGGTCGGACGAGATTGGCAGACGCTTCGACAGACGCCGAAGCACCGTCTTGCGCGCCATCTCCTCCCACCAGTCGACCCAGGGGCCCTTGTCTTTCGACTTGCTGATGGCCCGGACCTTCTCGATCTCGGTGCGACCCATGATCTCAGAGACGCGCGTTCCGTCCTTCAGCTTGGCGACGGCGTAGACGCCGACCACAGCGCCACGTTCACCGAACCAATCCGGCTCGTGCACCGGCTGCTCGTCGATGCCGATGCGATACGAAAACTTGTCGTTGGCATGGACGGTGTGGGCCTCGACCGAAGACAGTTCACCCGAGTTGCGGCACTTCTTCAGGATGCCGGCGATCATCGGCATCCACTGGACCGACTTGATCCAGTCGTTGCCCTTCTTGGTGTTGTAGATCACCAGAGCGCCCTCGCGCCCGTCCGGCAACAAGCCATCCTGCGCCGCCAGCAGCGCAGAGTTGAAGAGCGACACACGGTCAGCCGCGACGAGATCGGGGTTGCGCTGGGTGGCGGTCATGACGACGCGCATGAAGCGCTCGACCGGGATGTGGGCGGGCAGGGCCGCCTTGAACGAGGCCTCGCGCGTGTCAAACTGCTCCTGCAGCTTTGCGATCGGGTTGGCCGGCTGGGCCTGGTTCTGCTGAACGACGGCGCTCACGCTGCCTCTCCCTTGATCTTCACGGGGCGATAGGAGGACGGCTGCACCGAGTAGCCGGAGCGCCGGACGGTCTTGGCGGAAACGAAGCGGCCATCAGCCAGCCGGCCGGTGGTGGCGGTCCCGAGCTTCGCAAGGATCTCGGCATCGAGATCGCGACGGCGCTTGGCGGCTTCCGCGCCGGCTGCCTCGGCCTCTTTCAGGCCGCGGCGCTCGTCGAGGATCGCGACGATCCGGTTGTCGCCGGACAGGTCGATGGTCGATCCGTCATCGTCGGGGTAAAAGCCAGCGATCAGCGCGCCGTCGCGAGCGAAGTCGATGTCCGGCGCATTGTCCGTCTCGACGCGCTTCCAGAACGCGCGGACCTCGTCGACGAGCCGAGCCCAGACGCCTTCGTGGATCGGGATGTCGATCACGTCAAAGTCGACGCCGTGTCCGACGCGCATGACCGCCACCGCAGCCCAGCTTGCGCCGGTCAGCTTCGCCTCGATCAGCGCCTGCACGGCGATCCACAGCGGCACCTCGATCTCGCGGGTGTCGGGGTCGCGCCACGACCGGTTGAAGATCATCGGCTCGGCCGTCTTCACCTGGACGACGCCGAAACCCTGGCGCTCGGGATCGACAACCAGCACGTCGGGCGTCGCGCCGATACGCACCGCATCGTGCCGCCAGTAATGGCCCAGCGGGTAATCGATGAGCCAGGTGGGTTTCAACCGGCGCAGCATCTCGATCGCGACCGGCTCGAGCATCGTCCCACGCAGCATCGCGCCGGTCTCTTCCATGTCGGCCTCGACCTTGCCGCTCTTCAGCGCCCAGAGGCCATAGGGCGTCTGGTAGGGATGTATGCCGAGGACGGCGCCGGCCACCGATGCGGTGACATCACGTTCGCGCAGCGCCATCCACTGCTCGCGGTTCTCGATAGCGTGACGGCTAACGCCGGCAACGCGCTCGATCATCGCGCGAGCCTTCGGGGAGAGGAGGAGGGGCTTGTTCACGAACGCTCACCTCGTTCATAGGCCCGAGCGGCCTCGATGTGGATGACAGCGCTGCCGGTCAGCAGCATGATGGAAAGGATGGCGAAGACGCCGATGGCGGCCTGGGCGCTCATCGGCGGGCCTCGCGAGCGGCGAGCATCGCGTCGGCAATCTGAAAACAGTCCGTGGCGACCTGGATAAAGCTCAGAGGCGGCTCATTATCCGCCGCGACGTAGTTCGCCAGCGCCTGCCCAGCGAACCAGTCGCGCAGGCTCATGCCGGGCGCCCCAGCGTTTCGCGTAGTTCCTGCCGTGTTCGGATACGGATCAAGGGCCTTCGGGAAAGCCGGACCGCCGTCGTTGAAGCCGATGCCCATCACCGAACTTCCAGGCCGCGGGCAATGTCCTTGCCGAGCTGGAACTGGGTGTCGTGGTAGGCAGCGCGATCAGCGTCCTGCAGCTCATCGACGACGTGGTCGGTGATCCTGTGGGTCTCGCGGTCGAGCTCATGAGCAGCCTTGACGACCATCGCGTAGAGCGGGTGGTCGGCGGCGAGCGGCTCCAGACCGTGCAGGTAACGGATGCCCTTGGGGGGCGGGGTCAGCGTGGCGACCCAGATCCTCTCGATCTCCCACGACCCATCCTTGCGCGCGCTGAGGTCGATATCGCCGTTGAACAGAACCTGACCGTTCCGGATGGCCGGGATCAGGTTGAGCTCTTCGGCCTGGAAGGTGACGGCGTACATGGCGTTCCCCATCGGCGGGTGGCTGATGAGGAAGAGATAAGTTGGATCAATCCTACTGTCAATTGGAAAATTGGAAACGTCCAACCAAGCGAATCAGGACTCGACTCTTGGGCGAAGCTGAGTCGTAAATGAGAACTTAAGGAGAACAAAAGGCAGGGCGCGTGATGAGTTTGGCTTGGTCTGATTCGAGGGTTCCGACGCCGCCGATCGCCGACATGGCGGCAGTCGATGTGCACTGCCGCGGCTGCGGGCACACGGGGCGCCTGCAGGACAAGCGCCTTCAAGAGCTTTCGGATAGGGGACTGAAGGAACTGGACGACCTTCACGGCAAACTTGTCTGCCGGTCGTGCCAAGAAAGGCATCGGCTTTCTCTGCTTCCGTTCTATCGGCGAGCGGCTTGATCGCGCGCGAGTGAAGCGCCCCAGCTTAGTCGTTTGCTGGCGTAGAGTTCGACGGTCGGTGGGGCGCTCATGGCGCCCCCGAAGCTCGATCGGTCAAGATCAACCTGAGCGTCATGTGGTTCAGGAGCTTACTGGATATAGGTAACAGCCGTTTCCCACGCGCGGACGCATCGCGTGCGTCGGTTATACTCGCGCGCGCAGGGGTTAACCGATGAGCTCTTTTTTGTCGGTGATAACTCGGAAGAGCCTGCGAATTTCGTTCCGTCCGAATTCCATAAATCCGTGCGGATTGAACTGCTCGACGACAATCTTCCGAGCGTCGGCCTTCACCAGGCGCTTGATGAACGAGCGACCGGCTTCGCTGCCCTCCTTTGGGTGCTCTTCGACGACGACGTATTCGCCAACCGAGGGGTTCCGCAGTTCGATGTACTCGATGTCGCCATCCTCGAAGCGTGGGCTCATGCTCGAGTTTGACACCCGCAGCACGAAGACATTGGGCCGCCGCGCCAGCCCCGGCGGCCGCGGGTGATAATCGACAGTGGTTCCGTTGAACTCGAACACGCTATCGTCGTCGCCCGACCCGCCGACCATCAGCCCAAGTTCAGGGACGTCGTTCGGGATCATGGCACGGGCGGGCAGATAAGCCGGGCCCGCCTGGATCTCAGCGTTCGGTTCCGGAGCGTATGGTGAGGGTGCTGGCGCGTCGGTCAAGTTGCCCTTGCCCATCGCCGCAATGATCTCGTTGGCACTCGCGTCGATCGCCGCCGCCAGCTTCTGAATGTTGCCGCCGGAAACCGACCGCTTCTTGCCGATCAGGATGTCATTCACGAACGACCGCTCAAGACCTGCAGAGCGCGCCGCCTCGAACGGATTCCGCTTAGCCTGATCAAGCTTCTCTTCGACCAATGTCTTCAAGTCCGACATGTTGGAATTGTCCCACAGTCGGGGTGTTGGATGCGATTTGGAAGAATCCTCTTGACGAAGTTGGATCGCTCCAACTATCTCTGAGGCTATGGAAGCCGAACTCAAATCGCACCTGCTCGCTCTCGTCGAGGCTTTCGCCGCGCTGAGGGATATCGGCGTGACGACCGCCTGGCGTCTCGCGATCAATGACCCGGCGTTCCATGAGCGGCTGAGGTCAGACAAGACCATCACGCTGCGAACCTATGACCGCGCGCTGAACTGGTTCTCCGACAATTGGCCAGACGGCGCCGAATGGCCGGCCAGCGTGCCGCGCCCCGCGACCACCACGGTCGCCGCCTGATGCCTCTTCCAACTCGACCTCCTGACGCAACGCCACGCTGCTCACTGCCCGAGAGATAGGGCAGGGCGCCGGTCACTCCACCGGGACAATCACCGCCTCCGTCTCCCCTTTTCGAGAACACCGATGACCGAGATGACACCCAGGGAGAAGCGGATCCACGCAGCCCTTCGCGAGCTGATCGGCGAGGCCGGCGGCTGCGAGGAGGCTGGCAAGCCGCTGGGTCTGAAGAAGGCGCAGATGGGCCGGATGAACGTCGACCCTCCTGAGGCCTTCATGAACATCTTCCAGCTGTCGAAGCTCGAGGCGTTCGTCGGGCAGCCGCTGGTCTCGCGTGTGCTGGCGGGGATGGCGGGGTTCGATCTCGTCGAGCGGGAGGCCGTCGCCCCGATCGGCAACCCCTGCATCAACAGCAGCGTCGCTGTCGTCATGGGCGAGGTCGCTGATCTCGGCAAGGTCTACGCCGAACTGGTCTCAGACGGCATCAGCCCGACCGACGCCCTCCTGATTGATCGTGAACTCCAGCACGCCGCCAAGGCCATCGAGCACGCGCGCCAAGCCTGCGCCGCCGTTCAAGCGAAGAGGAAATCCTGATGAGCAACGGTTTCGACGCCACCATCCTGAAGCGCTTCGTCGGCGAGATCGAGAAGCACCATGCGCAGATCGCCTCCTACAAGGGCGAGCACGCGCAGCGCTGCGGTTCCGTCCAGGAGATGATCTCCGAATGCTATGACCGTGCGAAGGATGCGGGCATCCCGAAGAAGCAGCTCAAGGCGGTCATCCGCGAGCGCGACCTGCTGAAAAAGATCTAAGGCCTCCGCGAGGACATGGAGGACGAGCAGGCCGAGACTTTCGATCAGATCAAGCATGCGCTCGGCATGCTGTCCGACCTGCCGCTTGGCGACGCCGCGCTGAAGCGCTCCGAGGCCGTCGATTCTCTGACCGGTGATGACGAATTCGAGGCCGCGGATCCGAACAAGGCTGCCGCCGAAGACAACGCGACCAAGATCGCCGCCGGCATCAAGACGAAGCACTGAGGCGCGCCATGCCCGACCCGTTCATGCTGGTGATCCTCGCTGCCGTCATCCTGGCCGGCATTGCCGTCTACCGACTGGCTACGCAGGGCGCCGTCTTCCCCGAGGAGGACGCGTGATGGACCCAGCCCTCCCTTGGACGCAAGAGCGGATCGACCAGCTGAAGCGAATGCATGCGGATGGTAGCACCGCCTCCGAGATCGCTGCAGCGCTTGGCCGGGTGACGCGTAACGCGGTGATCGGCAAAATCCATCGGCTGGGCCTGCATCGCTCGGTCGCGAAGAAGCCAGTGGCCGTCGCGCCGCTCAAGGCAGTTGATCCGCAGCGTATCCATCCCGGCTACATCGCGCGCAAGGCCAGCAAGAAGGCCGAAGAGCGCCACGAAGCATTCTTGGCGATAGCCGACAAGGCGCTCGATCGCTTCGACGCTGCCGTAACGCCAAGCGGCAATCCTGTTCGTTTCCTCGACCGCGGCCATTTCCAATGCGCGATGCCGCAGCCCGGCTGGGACGATGCGACCGTCACCCATAAAATGGTCTGCGGACAGCCCGTGCAAGCCGGCACATCGTGGTGCCCGGCCTGCCTGAAGATCATCGCCGCGCCATCGGCGCTCGCCAGCTTCAAGAACCGCAAGACGATGGAAGGAGTGGCGGCATGAGCGTCCAGCCCTCGCCATACGATCTCCTGCGCCAGGCTCAGGACCAGATTGCGGTTCTGACGGCATCGCTACGGGCTCTCGACCGATCGGTCGGAATTCTGGCCGGCATGCTTGATACCAGTGCGCCCGATCCGGTTCTGAACTGGCCACCGGCGACGAAGACGCCCACTTCGGACATCAAGGCGACTGCGCGCAAGCTACGCCGGGTCGAAGGCCCAGCCGGCCGGCCCCCCGAGACCATCAATATCGATGGCATCACCATCGAGACGACGCAGCGGCGCGCAGACGTCCTCCGGTTCTTCCAGCAAGGTTCGTCGACGCTGGCATTCCTGGTCGCCCGCGGGATGGCGCCCAACGCCAACGCGATGATGCGGCAGATCGTCGACATCAACGCCGATCTCGAGCGAGCGGGATCGCCGCTGCGCATCGAGGCGGGGCCGCGTCCGCCGCGCGCCGGCGCCAACGGTTCCGTCGCCCCGACTTATTCGCTGGTCGACACCAGTCCCGAGACCACCACCCCGGAGACCTTCCCCTCAGCGCAGAGCGAAGCGGAGGCCAGTGCAAGGCTGGAACAAGGTTCGGATGACAGCGCGGCCGGGGATGGTGAAAGCGTTTCCGCGCAATCCGACCAATTCGTCACGCGAGCCGGCGACGGGGAGGGGCTGGCAGGCCCTGCTGATCCCTCGTCGGCTGCGGACGAGGAATTGCCGGCAACGGCGAACGAAACAGGCGAGTGCGCACCTCGTCCTGTCGGTGAAGGCGACGAGCCCGCAAGCCCGTCGCCAGATCTCGTGAAACCACCGGCTGCGATGGCTGGTGTCGGGTACAGTGTCGACCCCGAGGCCCAGAAAGATTCGGTCGACAGGACTGGCAGACGAAACGGGGGAATAGGCCGGACGGGCGCGGTTGCGGCCGCAGATGTCGAAGCCGAAACCCCGGCCACCTCGCCTTTCAAGGGCGAGCAAGTGCTTGACCTGTGGTCCACGACGAATTTCTCGAAGAGCTTAATCGCTGAGAAGGTCGGATGCGCGCCGTCCTCGGTCAGCGCCTTCGTCTCGATGGCAAAGGCAAAGGGCGACCCCCGCGCGCTGGCCCGGACGCCCGAGGCGATTGCGGCGCGTCTCGCGGTCGAACAGCCACCGGAAAGACCGGCCGAGCAACCTGCGCCGTCCATCGACCCTATCGAGCCCGGCGATCTCATATCGGTCGATATCAAGCTGCGCCGTGTCGCGACCGGCCAGGGTGGCTATGAGACAGCCACGACGCAGATGGCCCGCGCGCTCGACCTTCTGAAGGCCGGTGCCATGTTCGGGTTCGACGTCGTCGCCAAAAAAGCTGGCTGGCAGTCTCCGGACGTTGCGCGGAACGCTTTGCTGCTGGAGTGCGGCCGGCTCTCTCAGCGTGGCCTTGAGCTCTATCTCGACAAGTTCAACGTGCGCCTGCGGAGGCCGGAATGACCGCCCCGCTGATCCTCGCGCTGGACATCAGCAAATCCTGCACGGGCATTGCCTTCGGACGCGCCGGGGAAGCGCCAACCTTCATGTCGATCGTCGGCAAGGAGATGGACGATGTCGCGGCCATGATGAAGCTCGGGACGTGGCTGATCGAGTTCACGAAGGTGAACCGGCCCGACTGGATCTTCTACGAGGCGCCGATCGACCGAGTGCTGACCGACGCGCACACCACCATCGTTCTGGCGAAGATGACGGCCGTGGTCGAGTTCGTGGCCGGCATGAAGGGCATCGAGCATCGCAAGGCCAATATCCAGACCGTGCGCGTGTCGTTCCTTGGCCAGGGCCGGCCGGACGATCCGAAGCACTTCGCCAAGCTGATGGCCGAGGCGCTGGGATGGGCGCCGCGGACCCTCGACGAGGCTGACGCCGCCAGCGTCTTCTATCACGCTGCCATGAAGGTCGGGCGCAACGCCGCCACCTACATCACGCCGATGCTGCGGGCCCAGGTGACCGATCAGCACGAGGCTGCCCGCCTGTCACGCAAGCGGAGGCGCGCATGAGCCTTCCCGACGAGATCGGAGACGTCCGCACGCTCCCCGGGGGCGAGTTTGTCACCGCCTGCATCGACGCGGTCGAGCAGGAGGCTCGCACGATCCTGCATCGCGAGGAGCGGTATCGCTCAAACGGGCAGGCCACCGACCCCGAGAACATCCGCCGCGCCGCGCTCCTCTCGGCAGGAGCCGCCATGCTCGCTCAGATCAAAGCCGATGGCGCCAAGATGCAGCCCGACCGGAAGAACTACACCGTGATGAACGCGGTCACCGGCGGCAAGGCCGCCTTCCTGCAGGTGGAGGGCGGCGCTCAATGACGGCGAAAACGATCAGCGCGCGCGACCGCGCCACCCATATCGCAATGGCGGCGGCTGAAGGGAAGACGAGCCGGGAGATCGCAACGCTGCTCGGCATAAGCCATGTGCGCGTCTGCCACATCGCTCAGCGCTTCAGCATTCCGCTCGCCCGCCCGGGACTGCGTCGTTTCGGCCTATATGTCTCCGACACACGGGCCCGCCTTATCCGCGAACTTGCCGAAGAGGCTGGGGTCAGCCCTTCGACGATGATCGAGCGGATGGTGCGGGTCGTCGTCGACGATGGCCAGGAAGTCGCCCGGCGCCGGCTTGGGAAGCTCGTGATCCAGAAGGACACGCGGCAATGAGCAACCACGACCCCGACATTGAAGTTTGGATCGACCAGGCCCGGTCCGCCGACATCATGGAGATCGCCACCCAGATCGGTGCGCAGCTCCGGCGGTCGGGTGGGGAGTGGGTCGGGCCATGTCCGCGCTGCAACGGGCAGGATCGGTTCGCCGTGAAGCCTTCCGAGCAGGTATTCAACTGCCGCGGAGCCGGCGGCGGCGACGTCATCGCCATGGTGATGCATTGCCAGGACGTCGAGTTCCTGCCCGCCTGCGAGATCATCGTCGGCAGCCCGCCTCCGCGGCGCGAAAGCCAGGTACGCTCGGCCGATCCCGACGTCGCGCGCGAGCGGCGCGAGGAGCGCAAGGACCAGGAGATAGCCCGCGCTGAGGCCGAGCAGGCCAAGCAGGAACGATCTGCAGATCGCGCCGCGCGCATCTTCGACGAATCGCGCCCGATCGCCGGGACGCTGGCCGAAGCCTACCTGCGCCGGCGCCGCATCGTGCTGCCGATCGGGATGACCGGCGACCTTCGGTTCGCCCAGGGCCTGGAATATCGCGGCTATCCCGACGCCGATGCCAAGGACGAAATCCCGCTTGGCGTCTTCCCCTGCATGGTTGCGCTGATCCGCAATGTCGCTGGCGAGATCATCGGCCTGCATCGGACCTATCTCGATCCGAACGAGCCGGCCAAGCTGAAGCCGCCCGGCGACCGCCGCCAGAACAAGGCCAAGAAGAGCTTCGGCACCGTGATGGGCGGTGCCATTCGGCTCGGCCCGATCAAGCCGGTCATGGTGATAGGCGAGGGGATCGAGACGGTCGCCTCCTGGTTCGGACTGGACGACCGCGGCCCGCCCGATGTCGGTATCATGAGCGCGATATCGCTTGGCAACCTTTCGGGTCATCCGGCGGCGCGGGTCCCGCATCCTTCCGGCCGAGGAACGATCCCGAACGGTCGGCCGGACATGCACCGCCCCGGCATCATCCTTCCTGACGAGGTCGAGGAGGTGCTGCTGCTCGGTGACGGGGATAGCGACCCGATCGCGACTCGCGCGCACGTACTCACCGCAGCGCGCCGCTTCCGCGAGCAGGGCAAGCGCGTGCTGATCGACTTCGCCCCGCCGAATACCGACTGGAACGACGTGTTGATCGACGATCGTCAGAGGGCAGCATGAGCACGATTATCGTCTGCGGCGGGCGCTCTTACGGCTCGGTCCCATCAGGCGTGCCGGCCGACACCTACAAGCACCACGTCGTGCAGGCCGAACAGGAGCGCGTGCGGCTCGACCAGATCCTTGACGCTGCCGTCAAGCGGCTTGGGTTGCGCGAGATCGCTGTCGGCGACGCCACCGGCGCCGATGCTCTGGCTGCCGCTTACGCCGAGCAGCGCGGCATTCCGTTTCGCGTCTTCGTTGCTGACTGGCAAGGGCAGGGCAAGACAGCCGGGCCGCTGCGCAACCGCCGCATGCTCGAGGAATCGCTGCCCTCGGCCGTCATCGCCTTCCCGGGCTCCAAGGGCACGCGCAACATGTGCGACATCGCGGAGCGCGCCGGCGTCCGCGTCATCAAGGTCGATTGGTGATGCTCCACCTTCGCCCCATCCAGACCTTCGAGGAGTTTGAGGCCGAAGCGGAAGCGATGATGTTTCCGGAGTTTCGGTCGAAATTCGGCGCGATCTCCTGGCGCGACACCTTCGCCCCGGCCAAGCAGCATTACGAGTGGCTCATCAAGGGCATCATCCCGTCGCGCGAGGCGGTGCTGATCTACGGCGCGCCGCAAACCGGCAAGAGCTTCGAGACGCAGAACCTCGCGATGCACATCGCGCGCGGCATCGATTTCCAAGGCCGGCGCACCAAGAAGGCCGGAGTCGTCTATTGCGCCTTCGAGGGCGGCAAGGGCTTCAAAGGCCGGCAGATGGCTTATGCCAACCACCATGGCATGACGCCCGACGACGACGTCGACATGGTGGTGCTGACGCGCCGCGCCGATCTCTTTGGCGGCGACGAAGACATCAATGGCCTGATTGAGGAGATCCGGCACTGGCAAGGCATCTTCACCAGCGAGCTAGGGTTGGTCGTGCTCGACACCTGGTCCGCGGCGACGCCCGGCGCCGATGAGAATGCCGGCAAGGACGTCTCCCGTGTGAAGGAGCGGGTCATGCGCATCGTCAACGAGCTCGGCTGCGCAGTCATCGTCGTCCACCACAAGCCGGCGGCCGGCGGCCGGCCCCGAGGGCATGGCTCGCTCACCGGTGACTTCGAGACGACGATCGACATCGACTGGCTGACCGAGAGCGGCACGCGCCAAGACGCTCCGCGCGGCCCGCAGAATAGCGTGAAGGACCAGGACAGGCGGCCGATTCGCATGGCGAAGGTCACCAAGCAGCGCGAGGGCGAGCAGGGTCTGTCCTGGCGGTTCGTGCTCCGGCAGGAGAAGATCGGCGTAGATGCCGACGGCGACCCCATCACCTCCTGCGTCTCGGTCCTGCCGGCCGGTGTCGAAGCCGAGGCGCGCGATGCGCCGGCGAACAGCAGCGGCCCGCAGAAGACCGAGGATGGGCGCTTCATTCTCAAGCCGAACCTTGCGACTGCCTTCCGAGCGCTCAGCACCGCGATCGGAGAGAAAGGACGAGCTGCCCCGCCCAAGATCAGAGCGCCGGCCAATACCCTGTGTGTCACGCTCTCCGACTGGCGCGATGAATACGAACGCGTCGCCGCCACCGAGGACGAAGACCCGGCCAAGCTGAAGGAGCGGGTCAAGAAGGCTCGCGATCGTGCTGCCGAGCGGCTGATCCTATCCGGCTTCATCGGCAAGGACGGCGACTGGGTGTGGCGTACGGGCAAGCCCGTCATGGGCGTCGATCCACCTCAGACTAAGGCTGCGCCAGAGCCAGCCAACCCAGCGCTGGATGAATTCGGGGGCGATGACTTCAAATGGTGATCCGGTCCCTTCAGTCGGCTTCACCGTCCCCAACAACGATTGCAAATGTCCCTGAGAGCAAAGGATGTCCCGCTGACATGGCGATGACCGCGTTGATCGATATCCCAGGTTACATGGGGCCGATGTCCGACCTCAACGCCCGCTCTCACGCACTTGGCGAAGCGGATATTCCCGTTTCATGGACGCCCGAGCATGTGCAGGGCCGGCTGGTCGAGGCATTCGAGATCCTCAGCCGCTCGGGCATCCGTGTCGGGCCCGGCCGCGTCGGAAACGGGTGGCCGGCAATGGTCCACGAGTTCGCCGACCTGGTGGACGCTCAAGCGCGCGCGATCGCGGAAAGGGAACGCCAGCAGCAGCGCGCCGCGCGCCCGACTGCCGACGAGCTCTCCCGGATGAACGAAGCGCTCGCCTGGCCGATGGCCTTTCTCGACGGCAAGCCGCTCCAATCTGACGCCCTGATGCTATGGGCCTATGCCACCGCGCTCGACCGAGACATGGCGGCGATGCTGCACCAGCGGAAGAAGCGGGCGATGAAGATGGCCGACGAGGCGATGCGCCGGCACAACGCGGCGCCGCATGTTGTCGATGGCGAGGTGAAGGACACGCGAGATCCGCTGGTGCTGCAGGCCTATGCCCGCCGCGTCGAGATCGCTCGAGAAGTCGCCGCCATCACCAACGTTGCGCTCGCCAAGGCCGATCGCACTACCCACGGCTCGATACGCGCCCAGGCTCAGGCGGCGTTCAAGGCGCGATGCCGGCAGGAGGGCTGCCTTCCACTCTCGCTTCAGCCCCACGAAGCGATGCCGGGCCGCTGCCTGTCGCGCACGAACCTGGACCGGCAGCGAAAGATCGCCGCGGCCGCGGTGGCCGCTAAGCTTGAGCGATCAGCAGTCGTCATACGCTGACAGTCTCGCAGATCGGGTCACAGGTATCGATCCTCGCTTAACCCCTTCGCCGTCAAGAAGTGCAGAAACTGACGGCCTCGATCAGTCAAATGCGAGACCGTCTCCGGTTCTATGGGCTCAGCGGGTCTCGTAAAAAGACCTCTGAGCAAAAGAAATTGGCTATCCGAAATAAGAGGTTGATCCTGCCCGACCGGAACTAGGGTTGAGCGAAGGCCTCCGGGGTTGATAGCGCAGCCGTGACGCGAGCCAGATCGACCCCGAGGTTGCGATCTGGTAGGCGGAG